>Ga0222699_1000282_pt1 | contig 21030 bp, 40 predicted proteins | sample AntAcemetage1452_FD_179824 | JGI IMG/M metagenome (GOLD analysis project Ga0222699, IMG submission 179824) | Saline water microbial communities from Ace Lake, Antarctica - #1452 | ecosystem: Environmental > Aquatic > Non-marine Saline and Alkaline > Saline | place: Antarctica: Ace Lake...
TTTCGTTGCTGACGGTGCAGGTAGCGTTTTCACATTAGATTATAAACCTCATAATACAACTATCACAGCCAGTGGTGTTATACAGAAAGGTGGAATATTAAATATATTAGAAGATACACCATCAGGTGTGAATTATTTGCTTGATTATAATTCTAAAAAAATAGTATTCATTAGTGGAGCTTCAGCAGGTAATAATATACCAGGAAGTCTTTCTCCTATTGTTGCTGAATATGATAGAAACACTCCTATTATAAAATTCGGTAGGAATCAGGCAAGCGAAGCATTGTATGGTAAACGAACCAAGGTTATTAATGATTCAAGTATCAAAGACCCTTTACAAGCAAAAGAGGTCTTATTACAAACATTGAATGAATTTTCAATACCACGAAAACAAGGAAGTATAACATTAGGAACAGTGGTAGCATTGACAGCTGGTAATACTATTATTGTAAATCTTCCAAATTCAGGAGTAGCAAACAAGGTATTTGAAATATTAGAAGTATCTTATAAATTCAATAATGATACAATACAAAGCGACCAAGTATTGAAAATAAAAGTATCAAAGAAATTATTGGATGTAACAGACACATTAAAAGATATTTTGAATCAACTTAAACAATTACAATCAAAAGACATTTCATCATCAGATGTTATTACAAGATTAGAACAAGATTATGGAGAATCAAAAATCAGAGTCAAAGAATGGTTTGTCACTGTATCAACTATTGGCAATGCCTTTGTTATTGGCGGAGCTGTTAATGGAATTTTAGGAAGTCCACAATTAAGTTCAGACGGTGACCAATTAGTATTAGGTTCAGGTTCAGCAGCACCTCCATTAATAATAAGTGGTGGCGAATCAACAGTAACTAATCCATTCCCTATACCATGGGGAACATGGGGAGCAGAACCAACATATAATTAACGAGGAATAACAATGTCAAACATAGCACTAACTTCAACAACATTATCAGGATTTTTAGAGACAGACTTTCAACAGTTTAAAGATGTTATACAAGATGGCGGTGTGAACGCTATTGTTCTTGATGTGAATCAGACAGGCACAACAGGTGTAGGCGCTACATTTAGGAGAGATTTAGCTAGTGGTTCAACAGATGACTATGTTGTTGAAATAATAAACGATAATGCAGGCGATGACCAAGTAGTATTAAAAGTTCAACAGGATGGCACACAATATGGTATATATGCAGCAAAAACATTAGCAACTGATATAACTTATGGTGTTATGAACGCTGATAATTCATCAGGTGGAGGAAATACTAGTTATTCAATATTGAGTAGATACAATTCTACTTTAGGGACTAATCATTTTTATAGACATTTAGCATCAGCAGCAACCGCAGGACCAGTTATGTTTATTCATCAAGACAACGCAGGTGATGACCAAGATGCCCTTTTTGTTCAGCAAGATGGTACAGATGGAGAAGGAATTACTTCAAGACATTATGGCTCTGCTGGTGCCGCAATTTCTGCCCAAGCATGGGATAATGAAGCATATGATAATTATGCTAATTTAGTTAATATGTCTTCTAAAGCAACAGGAGTTTTTAGTAGAAATTTAGATAGTTTAGTTACTAGCATATCAGTTGTTTCTATTCTTCAAACTAATGCACTCGATGACCAACCAGCATTAAATATTCAGCAGAATGGTGCAGGTGATTCTGGAGTTAAAATAACCCACAATAACGCAGCAGGTTACGGATTAGATATTACATCTATAGGTGCTAATCAATACGCTGCATTAAGGTCAATATGCACAACAACAAGCGGTATGGCTGCGGCAATAGAAAAAAATGTGGCTAGTTCAACATATCCAACTTTAAGAGTAGCACAATATCATGCAACAGGAGGACAACCAGTTGTAGAACTAAGACAGGTAGATATTTCAGAAGGTTTCATTGATTTTGTAGGAACAGACACAGGAGCAGTCGCTACAAGTACAACAAACTCAAATGCTTCAGTTACAGTAGAAGTTAATGGAACAAAATATAAAATACCATTATTTGCAGTATAAATAGGTGATTAAAAAATGACATGGAAAAAACTAGAAAATAGACATTACAAGAAAGAAACAAACGAGCATGGAGTTGATATGATTCATAAAGCTACTTTAGATAAAGAGACAGGAATTTATAAAGAATGTGGTCGATGGGTAGCTAGTGAATTTGCAGACATTCCAACAGAAACGCTTGACGGTAACACCCAAAACGTCAGAGATGATGTTATAGCATTGAAAAAAGAGGCAATAGTTAAAATAGAATAAAAATGGGAATAACAAATGTAGGGAAATCAGGAATGGCGTTATTATTATCGCAATCTGGAACAAGACCTGGAACAATAGCAATAGGAACAGGTAGTGGTGAAGTTGCAGTTACAAACACGACTCTTGTTAATATGACAAGTAGGAAAGTGTTTACATCTACTGATATTACCACACCAACCGAAATAACATATGTTGGAGATTGGAACAGTCTTGAAATGAGCGGTACAAATTTAACAGAGTTTGGAGTGTTTATTTCAGGCACAGGAACAGCAGTAGGAAAATCATGGAGTAGAGAAGGTTTTGCTGGTATAGAATTTGATGGAACAAACGAACTTCAGATTCAATGTGTTTATAAGATTATATGAGGGAATGAAATGATTAATAAATTTACAAGAGGGAATGAAAAATGTCAGTACGAAACGTAAATGTTGGAGGAACAGATTTTACAGATGGCGAAGTATTATATGCAGCCGATTTGAATGATACCTTTGATGAAGTTATAAATAGATTACAAAATATAAGCACAGGACATGACCATGATGGTACTGACAGTAAAGCTCTTGATTGGGATTCATGTTGGGGTGATGCTGTTCATTCTCATGGTTCAGATGCTGAAGGAGCAGTCTTAACATGGGCTACAGCTTTAGCAACATCAGGACAACATACTCACGCAGGAAATACAACTGGTGGTCAGTTAGATTGGGACACATGTTGGAGTGATGCAGTGCATTCTCATGGTAGTGATGCTGAAGGTTCAACTTTAGATTATAATGTATTCACACCTGATGGTGATGCTTTTTTGATAGGCATTCCACAAAATGCTTATAGAATGGTAGCAGATATAGATATAAGTTTCACTAATGAAGATTTTATTGCAGCCGATGTTTTTACAGCTTTTACAGGAAGATTAACAACATTAACAGCTGAATCTGGATTTAGTTCATGTTGGGATGAAACAGAAAAAGCTTATCAATTATATCCTGTTGATGATGGGCCAGCAGATACAATACACAACCCTGATAGTTTTACTAATTCTACTTATGCGTTTGATAGTAATGATGCTACTTATGCAGAAAAAGCAGCAAACAATGGTATTTCCGTTCAGTTAGGAAAAACATTTAGTGCAAGAACAATAAAAAGTGTTTGTTTTAAAGTATATAGTTCTGGCACATTAGGTTATATTTATCTTGAAACATATGACGGTGCAAGTTGGAATGATTCTGGAACAAGTTGGTTTACTAACGCAGCAGGAATTAAATATCTTAGTTATAACATTAATGCTAGTATTCAAGGTATTAGAGTTAGATTTTTAAACGATTCAGGTGGTGGTGCAATAACATTTAGACTTTATACGTTGGCTTATGGTGATACTTATATATCAACTTCAGATATAGAAACAGACACCATTTTAACACTTGATGGTACTGAAAAAAGATTGTATGTTTATACTCGTGCAACAAAACCGTCAAACACCTCAATAACATGGGATGCTGCAAGTAGTGGTGGAGGGTCTGTAACAGCGCAAGCAGAGAATACAGGAACTGATATAAGTGCTTTTACTGCAGGGAATCTTTCAATAGATATTAATCTTGTAACAACGTCGGCATCTGCAACACCATTAGTATATGGTTATGCTGTATATATTACGAAATAAGAATGAAAACACCATTTAGTAAAGCATTGCAAGAGAAAATAGAAACATCAAAGAAAGGTAGTGAAATTTATAAGCACGTCCATAGATTGAATTTCATTGATTATATAGTGTATTATGTAATAAATTCTAAATTCAGGCGCAGTGTTCATCTTCAAAATTGGATTAAGAAACAAATTGGGAATGAAACAATAGAAATGTTAGGTAATAAGTTCAGGAAAATTCTTAATGTTGATGATAGAATGAAAGCTATATTGAAACATTGGCGAAATGGATATGGCAATCTTGATTATGTTGGAGACAAGACAACTTATGGCACTAATGAATATTGGGCTACTGTTGATGAAATCCTTGAAAAGAAAAAAGATGACTGTATCGAAGAAAACGAATTGATTATATGTTATTCAAATGAAGAAGGATATTATCATAAAAAAATAAAAGATATTGTAGTTGGCGAACATGTAATGTCTTATAATTTCAAAGAACAAAAGCTTGAAGATAAACAGGTTTTAAGAGTTATTAATAAAGGAAAAAAACCAGTTAATGAATATAGAGTCAATGGACAATATATGTTTAAAGCAACAGATAACCATATTGTTTTTGATAAATTAGGTAATGAGATTTATATAAAAGACATACTTAAAAAACAACAAAGAGATAAACAAATTTTAAATTTAAAGTCATTAAACAATATTTCTAATAATAGTAACTTAAATCATGATGATATGTTTTTAATAGGACAATATTTGTCCGAAGGATGGAAATGTGGAAAAAGAGTATATTTATCTGGGGATGATTATGGCTTACAAGAACATATAAAAAACTTATTTAAAAGAAATAATATTAAATACTCCCAATCAAATAGAAGAAAACACGCTTATTTTGAAATCTTAGACAAGGAATATAAAAAACTATTATCTCAGTTTGGTAATAATGCTTTCAAAAAAACAATACCTTCTTATATAACTAAACTGGATAAATCTTTTTTAGAAACATTATATTTCAGTTTTATAATAGGTGATGGTTATTTTGATAAGAACAAAAAGAATGGTAACTATGGTTGGTGTACTAGCAGTACAAAGTTAAAAGATGATTTATTATTAATATCTATGTTAATTGATAAAGTTCCAATTATATATTATCAAAGAAAACATGGTGGTTTTGGTAATAAACCTATATGGAGAGCAGAGTATAATTTTGGTTCTCACAGAAGGAATGAAAAAATGAATAATCTTTGTTCTACTAGTATTGGATTTAAAAAATATTGTGGCTTTATGAATGTATATGATATAGAAGTAGAAGACAATCATAATTTTATACTTAGTAATGGTACTTTAGTTCACAACTGTGATGGTTTCATGACTATTATATATCTCACTGCAAAAGCATCAGGCATCAGTGATTATAGAATATATTGTGTGGCGGGTTTAGTAGAAGGAGGAGCGCATGCATATGTTATTTACAGAGCAAACAATGGCCTTGAATTTCCTATTGATGGGTCTTATTGGCCAAATACATCTTACAGTATGAAAACTCCTTATTTTTTAAGGAAGAGTTACAATTATGGCGAAACAGAATGGTGGCGATTCAATGCCTCTGGGTCATATAAGACAAGCTGATTTAGACCAGATATTGCATGATGCAGAAGAAATTATGATTGAAGCCGAGTTCAAAATGAGAACTTATACAGGAGCGGTGAATTATAACAGGAGAGAATTGAAGTATCAAACTCAACGGTATTTACGATTCAGAGAAATATATAATGATTTAACAAGGAGGAATCAAAATGGTTAAGAAAAAGATATACAGTTTTTTAGTTGCTACGAAAAAAGTAGCAAAGAACGCAGCAATATTCATATTGCCAAGTTTATTAGCATATCAAGTTAATGTACCACAACAATATGCAGCCCTGGTTGCAGTAGCAATATATTACATCAAAAACTACCTTGCAAACAAGTAATACTCACCCCTCTCTACTTTGGTGACAGTCCCTATGAGTCTATAATCTCATTCTGCTCATAGGGATTTTTTTTAATTATATAATTAAGAATAAATATATTTAAATATATGCTAAAATATAAGCTATTATTATGGAGATATTTATCAATCCTGACCAGATTCTAAAAGAAGAGCGTAAAGTTCAGATTCAAGTGAAAGACCCTATAAACAAGATAAGCAAAAGCTTTACTGTTAAGGGGTCTGATGTTGATACTGTATATAATCGTATAGAATTTTTATTTGCCAGATTAGCAGAATCTGATAATGATGTCAAGATAGTCCATTATAAACGGAGGAATTAAGATGACAGAGGAAATAAGACAATTAACAGAAAAAGAAAAAGCTATTACCCAAAGAAAAGTAGATGCTGCATATACTAGCATAAAATATAATGATTTTTTGAGAAAGTATAGAGAGCTTATGCTTGACAATGGTTTAGAGATGAACATGAAGCAGCAAAGATTGAAGATGGAACAAGAGTTAAGAGATATAGAAGAAGAAAATGGCAAGATGAATTTCATGATAGAAGCTAGTGAAAAACAAATCAATGAAGGAGTTAAAATAAAAGAACCTGTAGAACCAAAGGAGGACCAGTAAAAATGGATAATGTAATAAGACCTGCAACAACAGAAGAGAAGAAAGATTTCGTGGAAATCAGACAGCATGTAAGATTACCTTTTGAAAAAAAGCTTGCTGTTAAAAGATTAGAATTTACAAAAGCACACAAACCATTCTGTGCAAGATGCGCACAATTAGATTATAAAGATAAAGTAGAAGAAGTTAAAAGAGAACTTGAAAGAAGCAATGGTATTGCACAATCTGATGATGAAAAAATCATGAAGATAGATTTTGACATTGATGAATATGGTAAGGCATCAAGATTTGAATTGCTTGAAGTCAGCGAAATAAGAGAGCAGAAACTTATAGATGGCGTACGGACAAATTATGTCAGTGGTTTTTATGAGAATTTTAGATGCAAGAAAAGAGGTTGCGGCGTAACAGTAGAGATACCTAAAGACGTTTGGGACGAAAGACCAGAGAATAAGAAAAAAGAAGTGGTTAAATGAACTTCCGTAAATTTCATAAGATACGGAAGATTATATCTAACAACAAAACAGGTGATGCTTTTGGTATAACTATTCCAAGAAATATTGCTATGCAGTTTATTGATGTGAAATTGTCTATGGAGATAAGCGGTAACGCTTTGATTCTATCAAGTGGCAATACATATCAAGAAGGGGAGATAGAAATAAATGGCATTTAAAAAAGGAATTTCCCATTCACAAGAACATAGAAATAAAATATCAAAAGCTTTAACAGGTAAAAAAAGAAAAATAGCTGCTTGGAATAAAGGACTTACTAAAGAAACTGATGAACGAGTAAATAAAATAGCTATAAATTTAAAAGGACATCTTGGTTCATGGTTTGGAAAAACAAGACCAAATCATTCAAAAAAAATGAAAGGACGAAAACAAACAAAAGAACATATTGAAAATAGAATTAAAAAAATAAGAGGAGTAAAAAGACCATGGATGTCAGAAAGAAATAAATCTGTTGAATTTCAAAAAAAAGCTCAAAAGGGTTCTTTAAGAAGACCAACATCATATGAAAAAATAATAATAAATATAATTAACAAATATAATTTTTCATTTAAATATGTAGGTGATGGTGAATTTTGGATTAAAAGAATGAATCCAGATTTTATAAATAAAGATAAAAAAATATGTATTGAAGTTTTTTGTGATTTTTATAAAGAAAGAGCATATGGTTCTGTAGAAAAATATATATTAATACGAAATAAAAAACTTATGCAAGAAGGATGGAAAACTATATTTATTTCATCTAGTGAAATTTTTAATGAAAAAGATATTGTAAATAAAATAAATGAGGTGGTTTGTAGTGCATAAATCCAAAATTATGATGTTATCAGATTCAGTTCTTACAAGTACTGGATATTCAAATCAAACTATGAATATATTAAATAGATTAACTAATTATGAATGTCATGCACAATGCCACAATTATATGGGACAATCTATTCCACCTGGATTAAAATTAAAAGATGGAACAACATTTGATTTCTGGATACATGGTAATGGGTCAGTGCCATACAGTCAAGACCTTCTTTCGCCAAGAATAAAAGAACTTGAGATTGATATATTTGGTGTATTGTTAGATACTTTTATGTGTTTTCCATGGTTGATAGAGAAAGATTTAGCGCCTGCTAAGACTTTCTTTTATTTTCCTACAGATGGTGAGAATCAAATGCCTGTAGGATGCGAGAATATTCTTAGAAAGATACATTTTCCTGTATGTATGAGCAAGTTTGGTCAGGAACAATGTGCAGTTAAATACGGAATAAACGTAGACCATATACCTCATGGTGTAGATAGCACTGTATTTAAGCCTCTGACTCAATCCAAGCGTGATACACTAAGGAAAGAACAGACAGTGTATAGTTTGTCTAATCATCAATTAACTGGCGTTAAAGGAGCTCTATGGGGTAAATATGTAATTGGCGTAGTAGCCAGGAATCAAGGGAGAAAGATGCTAGATAGAACATTCAAAGCTATGGCTATTTTAAAAGAGAAAGTCCCAAATGCTGTATTGTTCATGCATTCTGACCCTCTTGATTCTGCAAGCGTGTTTGACATGGAACTTATAATGAAAGAATACAAGCTCCAGAATAGAGTGTTTTTCAGTGGAATGAATTTCTATAAAGGATTTGAACATTCTGAAATGAATGATATGTATAATCTCATGGATGTATTTTACTTATCAACATCAGGTGAGGGATTCGGTATTCCAATAATAGAAGCTATGTCTGCAGGAGTTCCGCCAATAGTGACAGATTATACTACAACGAAAGAGCTTATTATTGATAATGGCCAATGTGGTGAAGCTGTGAATCTTATAGGCGAGACAGGACCTCACACAAACATGGTATATCAGCCATTAACTAATGGAACTATATTAGGTAATTGGGGTGTAGAACGTGGTGTATGTGATATATTTGATGCTGCTAAAAAACTTGAAAAACTTACAGATATTAAATTAAGAAAGAAGTATGCTAAAATAGGCAGAGAAAAAGTCTTAAAGATATATGACTGGAAAGTTGTCATGAAACAATGGCAAGCTTTTTTCAAAAAGATAATGGAGGCTTAGAATGATATTGAAAATCAACGGAGTAGAGATTGGGGACATTAAAGAATATAACATTGAAGATAATGTTCTCGCTGTTAAGATAGAAAAAGTAGACCCTGAAAATATCAAAAGGGGTTGTGTTCCAGGATTAGGAGGGAGATGAAGATGTGGAATTTTATGTTTTGGTTGTTCATGATATTGTTTATACCATTCGGATTCGTATTAGCTATAATATTTTCATGTTTTATTTGGATTATTATCATATTTATTATTGGATGTATAGTTCATCTGATTGAAGGGATATTAAGTTTATTAACATTTGGTTGGTATAAAAAGAGGAAAAAGAAATGAATGTGTTGTTGATAGCATTAGATGATAGGAAATATCTTGAGAATGCAGGAGATAGAATACCAATAGGATTATTATATGTTGGTGGAGAGTTATTAAAACATAAACACAAGATTACTATTGCAGACCTTAATCATGATGATATAAACAATTATATGTTATCTGATTATGAATATATAGGGATTTCGTTTACAACATCTCAATATTATCAGGCCATTGTTCTTTGTGATTGGCTTCAAGGTCAAACAAGTTCAAAGATTATAGCTGGTGGCGTTCATCCTACAATAGACCCTAACTCTTGCAAGATGTTTGATTATATCGTAGTAGGCGAAGGAGAAAGAGCCATTGTAGATATTGTTGAAAACTTTCCAAGCGGTAAAGTTGTATATGGTAAGCCTGCAGAAAATCTTGATGACCTTTCAATAGCATGGAATTTGATTAATCTTAAAAGATATAATATGAAGATGGACGGAAAAAGAACAGCTACAATGTTGACAAGCAGAGGATGTCCAGGACATTGCATATTTTGTAGTAGATTGTTTGGCACTGAATTCAGGTTTCATTCTGCTGATTATATAATGAATCAAGTTAAAATCTTAATCGAAAAATATCATTATAAAGCTGTATATTTTTATGATGATGCTTTCACAGCAGACAAACAAAGGGTATTAGAACTAGCAGAACTATTTAAGAGCAACTTTTCTGATATATCTCTGAGGATAACTTCTAGAGCTGATTTATTAGATGAAGATATTATAAAAGCATTATCAGAGATGGGAACTAAAATAATAAGTTTAGGTATTGAACATATTGACAATAAAGTATTAAAATTGATTGGGAAAAATATGAAGATAGAAGATAACTTGAAAGCAATCAAGCTTGCTCATAAATATAATATAAAAATTAAAGGCTTTTTTATCTTGAATTTGCCTGGCGCAACAAAAACAACAGTAAGACGAACAATAAAATGGGCTCAACAGCATTGTGATTATTATGATTTCTATCCATTGATAGCATTCCCTGGCACTCCTATATGGAATCATCCTGAGAAGTTAGGTTTAGAAATTATAGAAAGAGATTATGGATTTTGGGAAGCTGGTAAAAGGCAAACGTTTAACATAGAAAACCCTGATGTTCCTAATGATTATTTGAAAGAGGTGTTAAATGACATTTGAAGAAGAATTTCCAAGTATAAAGAACATAACCATGATAACAAAAAAAGATTTTATGCCAGAAATAGCTTCATTGCCTGTTATAAGTTTAAGAAAAAGTTGTCTTGACAAGCAGAAGGTTAAGGATGCTATTGAGAAATTAAGTAAAAAAGTTAAATATGATTTAGAAGGTGAACAATATGGAGCAGAAATTGCTTTAGAACAACTATTAAAGGAGTTGGAACTATGACATTTGAAGAAGATTATAGAGATTTTATTCCAAAAGAAGACATAACATTAAAAGAAGTAGCTATGATACTTAGAATTATAAAGTTAAGTGTTGATTTTAAACGAGTTGACATTCCTGATGATTTGAAACGACATTTCAAAAAAATGGAGATAAAAGAATGACAGAAGAACAAAAACTTATAGTATGTTACATAGGAGAAAAATGCAAAGACTGGCTCAAGCTTAGTATTGATAGTGTCAAAGAAGAAGCAGATGCTATAATATTCGTTGATGGTGGATGGGATACTATGAAAAGTCTATACACTCCAGAATATAAAATGCTTACTGAAGATTATAATTTTAAATATAGAGACAGAAATGATATTCTTAATGATGGCAATCGTGATATGTTTCATTACATAGGCAGAAAATATGAACAAACAGATAAAGGAGCTAATGGAAAAGCAAGAAATTGTTATCTTGATTTCGTAAGAAGAAACTTTCCTGATTATTGGGTATTAGTATTAGACCCTGATGAGGTTGTTGATAATATTAAACAACTTAAAACTGATATACAAACCTTTGGACCTGGAATATATTCGCCAAAGATGAGACATCTTGTGCAGGATTTTCAAAATGAAGATGCAACATTCCCAGAACATTATTGTCCGAATAGAATGTTTAAAATGCGAAGCGATTTTTATTATCCTGAAGCTGAACATCCTGTTTTATCAGGGAAAAAAGATGTTGTATGGAGCAGATATGGTGGCATTGTTATTTGGCACTTTGCATATGCGAAACATCTAATGGAAATAAAAACAAAATATGATACACATAAAACTAAAAGCCAGATACACACAAAAGAACAATTAAGGTTATGGTATCTTCGCCATGTATTAGGAACGTTTCCTACAACAAAAGTTAATATTGAAGAATTACCAATGGTTATCCAGAAATTTTTCGAGATAGAAGATGTGGCAGAAGAAGTATATTTCAAAAATAGAGCTAATATGAATGTATACCATTGGTTAGATTCATTGTTCTGGAAAGAATATTTTAAACCTAAGAATGTTTTATTGCTAGGTTGCGGATTTGGAATGAGAGTATTCTCACTTACTAAACTTGGAATAAAAGCTAAAGGCGTTGAACTTAGTAAATGGGCTATTGCTCATACACCATTTGAAGGAATCAGAGATAAACTTATCAATCAAGATATTTCATTATTAGATGTTGAAAAAGATACATATGATTTAATCATAGGTTATGATGTTCTTGAACATTTAGAAGATGAACAAAGATTGGATATGGCATTGAAAAGAATATATACAACAGGAACTAAAAATTTCGTGTTTAGTATTCCATTCATTGGCAATCCTAATCTTGATGACGACCCTACCCATAGAATAAAAGAAACGAAAGAATGGTGGATGAATAAACTATTACAACACGGATTTAAAATTCAAAAATCTCCAACTAATTTTTTATTCAATCAACAGATAGTGGTGTGCTTAAAATGAATCATAGAGAAGCAACAATGATTGAAGTTAAGAAAGTGTTTGATGTTATACCAACAAAATCTGTGTTAGAGATAGGACCAAGAGAAGATACAACCTTTAAAGATTATTTTGAACACAAAGGCGCTAAATGGACTGGTATGGATTTGGTTCAAGAGATTGATGGAGTTATCTATGGAAAGATGGAAAACCTACCATTCCCTGATAACTCATTTGATATAATATTTGTATGTCACGCATTTGAACATTGTGAAAGACCAGTAGAAGCATTATCAGAGTTCAAACGAGTTGGTAGAAAAATATTGTTCATGTCAACACCTAATCATTGTAAACATCAGATTCTTGGTGCTGATAGTGACCATATATTTTGTTTGACAGAGATGCAGATGGAACGATTATTTATATATGGTAATATTAAAAAGATAGATATTCATACCCAAAAAGAAAACATAGAAAAAGAACAAGATTATAATTTAATAAGTGTGGGGGATTTAGAAAATGAGAAAAGAATCACATCATAATTATTGGCTAAACATTATAGATTTAGAACAAGCTAAAATGAAAATCATAACAGGAAACCCTTTTGATAAAGACACTGAAAAAGATGTTGAAAGAATATCTAAAGCTTTAGATATTAAAAAAACAGATACTGTATTAGATTTTGGTTGTGGTATAGGAAGATTATTAAAACCTATATCAAAATTATGTGATGGAATATGTGGTGTGGATATTAGCGAAGATATGATAAGATATGGCATAGAATATTGTAAAGGAACAACTAATATAAGATTTAAAGCTATGCAAAATGTAAGTTCTATTCTTTTACCACCATCACAATTTGATAAAATATATTCTCATATAGTTTTACAACATATGTATAAAGCTGATGCGTTCAAAGTTCTTACAGAGTTTGGCAGGCTTCTTAAAATAGGTGGCAGAGTTCATTTACAATATCCTTATTTCAGACAAGAATCATATATAGCACACATGGTTCAACGTAATCAAGGCGGAACTATAACACCATTGTTAGAGTTTTATAGCGAGGATGAATTACGATTTATGTTTGAGAGTATAGGATTCAAGATAATAGAAATTAAGAAAATAGACAATGATTTTTTCGTGTTAGCAGAAAAAACTAAACCAACATTGATTTATAATGAAATGCTATTTAAGCCAGATGAGGAATGAAGAATGAAAAGAATAACAATAATGGTAGCAACTAAAGATAGGCATTCAGAGATTTCTCTTCTAATGCAAAGTTTAAGAACACAATCATATACTGAATGGGACTTGTTCATTGGAGATGAAAGTCAGACACCTATAACTAACTGTCATTTTTTAATGAGTCTTATTGCCAGGTTAAGACATGAGGGGCACGGTGTAGAAATAATAAGAAACGGAATAAGTCAGGGCGTATGTTATATTAGGAACACATTGATTGATAAAAATCCATGGCCAGAGAACATATATTCTGCAAGACTTGATGATGATGTTGTTCTTGATTCTGATTATCTCCAGAAAATGATGACTGTTTTGAAAAAATATGATATTGCGTCAGGGATAACACCACATATGATGAGTCCAATATGGGAAAGAGACGTTTATAATCTAGGACAATACATCAACGATATTGAACTTAATAAAGGTGTTATAAAAAACTATACAGATGATTGTGGCATGGGATATACAACTAATCATATAATGCCAGCAACAAATTTCAGAAGTAATGCTGTGTATAAAACTAAAATAACAGATGATGGAGTTCGCTACCCGTTAAATTTATCTCATGTTGGATTCAGAGAAGAAGCATTTTTCAGTTTATCATCTATCATAAAAGGATATAAAATAGGGGTTCATACAGGAGCAATGGCTTGGCATATTCAATCTGGGTCTGGAGGATGTAGATATCCCGATTATGCTGAATGTGTTTCTCTTGATGAAAAAACTTTCAGGAAATGGGTGAAGACCATGTATAAGAAACATGGAAATTTTATTAAAGTATATAAGAGGGGATTATGATGAATAAAAAATCAGCTATAAAAATATATAATGAGATAGAAGAAATTAAAAAAAGAATGTACAAACATCGTTCAGAAATAATTTCAGCATCTGAATTACTCAAAACATGGGACCCAGAAGTTTATGGACCAACAACAGCTAATGTATTAGCAGATGCTGGATTAAAACTAATGATTGTAGAACTTAATCATTATGTAACAGTTGGAAAAAATTTAATCAAAGAAAAAGAAGAAATATTAGTAAACAATGGTTATCCAATAGAAGGTGAAATTGTAACACCAAAGTTATTAACAGAGTTGATGAAATAATGCAAATTAATATCATCGGAGATGTGATAGGAAATTCGGGGTACTGTTCACATATAAGACAATTCGCTAATGCTCTCTATAAAGCAGGAGCGGATGTAAGACTTGATTCACAGAAACCGCCAGGTTGGGAATCACAAGTTAATGATGCAGAACTTAATATGCTGACAAAACTTCCTGATAAAGACAGGTGCGACATTGCAGTAACTCTACCTCATATGTGGCCATATCATTTAGCGCAAAGACCTGCCCATTTCATAGGATTTTTAGTATGGGAAGGAGATTCTATTCCGCCATTTTGGATGAAGCACCTTATTGATAAAAGAGTTGATACAGTATTTGTTCCCAGCCAGCATACTAAAGATGCAATATTAACAACATTCAAATCTTGCGCAGGATTAGATAATATAAAAGAAGGTAAAGTAACAATGAAAGATTGGGATAAAATTAAAATCGTTCCACATGGTGTTGATAGAAGTCTTTTCTTTCCAATAGAAAAGAAGAAAGATAAATTTTGCTTCCTTGCAAATAAGGGATGGACGAAACCATTAACAGACAGAGGAGGATTACAATTCATCATTCAAGCGTTTGCAGCAGAGTTTAACAAAAATGAAAAAGTAAAGTTATTATTAAAAGTAAACAAAAGTTATGCCCCTGATTTTGATGTTAGAGAAGCTATCAAACAGCTTGGAATAACCAAGCCTGTGAAAGAAAGACCTGAGATATTAGTGACAGAAAGCATGGTTCCATACAAAGAACTTAATAACATCTATAACGAAGGTGATGTGTTTGTTTCTGCTTCAATGGCTGAAGGATTTAATTTACCAGTTCTTGAAGGAATGGCGTGTGGAATGCCAGCTATTGTGACAAATTTTGGTGGTCATTGTGATTTTGTAGATAAATCTAATGGTTGGAAAGTGAGGACAGAAACGTATCATGTTAAAGACGATATACAGTATGAAGGCATATCTTGGGGTAAAGTTCATATATCTTGTCTAAGAAAGGCCATGAGAAAAGTTTTTGACCTACACAAACAGGGCAAATTGGAGCGATATAAGAATGGAGCACTAAATACCTCTATGAAATATACGTGGGATAACAGCGCTAAGATTGCCTTAGATATAATAAATGATTTATAGAGTTGAATTGCATGGTAACAATAAAGTCACTGTCAATGATTGCTATGATATGAGTCTTGATGAGTTTATCCAAGCTTGTAAAGATAGAAACAAAGAAAAAACAATAACATTATCAACAAATGACATCCCTTAAACGATGCAAAAAATGTAACAACACACACTTCAAATATCATGTTATTACAACATCAAATAATGATAATATAAAGCTCTCTGCAGTACGTGTCTGCACAAAATGTGGAACCACATTTGAAGATGATTCTGCAGGAGATTATATAGTATGTTAAAATCTTTGTGTATCAGTTTTCTTGATGAAACATTTTCCACAATAATGGTCTTGTTTGTTCGTTGGGTCTCCAATTGTCATACCCATTGCAACGCTTTCATCTTCTGTTAATTCATCTCCACAATCTGCGCAACGATATATTTTTCTTTTATTCATCACTATTCACCTTCTTTGTCTTTGACGTAAGTTTAAATGATTCTTCTAAATTCCTAATATTAATCTTTAATTTCGCATATCCTTCAGCAAGTTGATTGCTCTCTTTCTCAAACTCCTTCACTCTCTTATGCATTATTTTATTATTAAATCTCAAAAACGTATTAATTTCAGTTAATTCATTCAGTTTCTTATGCAAAGATGTAATCTTATCTAATGCATTGTTTATATCCAAATTATCAGGATAATAGAGATGGTCACAACCACCACTGGGATTTCTTATTGACTTATCTCCGCCACAGATTAAACATTTTTCTTCCATTCTTATTCATCCTCCTGTATTGGAAACATCTTATCATATTCGCCAACTTGGTCGATTACAAAATCAAGTTCTTTCCGCATATCTTCTGAATCCTTGTTATCATATGTAACTAAGGTTCGCCTGATTATTCCTTTGCAATCATCTTTTGTTATGTTATCTACATATCTGTTTATCTTATCTTTGAAATTCATATTCATTCACCCATGTATGTTATTAATCTTGTCTTACGACCAGATGCATAACTTTTTACAGTTTTTGTTTTTATTATATCAGAGCAATCGTTTATTATATGTGATATGCATCTTGAAACAGACCCAATAGAAAAGCCCATTATACTTGATAATTGTTTTGCGTTGTACCATTCTCCTGGATGTGCTTTTAATTCATCCATTATTTCTGCTTGTCCTATTTTGACCACCTCCGTAGCCTAGCTTTTTTAACATCATTTCAGCCTCTTCATCTGAAAATCTCATTGTGCAATGGGAACAATTGTTAACAACATAATTACCGCTGCCTGGAGCATAATATTTTCGCCCACAGTTCTTGCATATTCTTCTACCTCTTCTTGGTTTTGTCATTTTTCTTATGTATTAACACATCTCCATTTCTTTGAACTTTAAAAGAAAAAAATTTATTCTGTAGTTTATATTTTTCCACGATTTCTCTTGGAATAGTTAAACCCCAAGCATCGCCAGTCTTATTATTACTGACGAGTCTACGAAGTTTATGTTGCTTTCTAGGTTTATGAATGTATTGCTTCATTTCTTCCTTGGCCTTCCACGTCCTCTCTTCTTACCTTTCAATGAGAACTTCTTCTTAGGTCTTCCTCTCTTCTTTTTTATCTTCGTGATGGTTGTCTTCTTGAAACACTTCAAGACTGTTCTTTCTTCAGCTTCTAAGATAGGCACAAGTTTATAACCGATTACTCTGCCTGACCAAGAACTATCTTTAGAAACTTTTTTAAGTTTATCTTTCAATGCTTCTTCAGTCATCTTTGTTATAATTTCACCAATTAATAAACCAGCACTTTTGGATATTCTCATTTAGTTCACCTCTTTATTTTTTCTATTTTCCCAAATTTTATTTCAGATAAAATTTGATTTCTAACAAAAACTTCTTTATTCTTAAAAACAATTTGAAAAAGAGATTCATGCTCATAATCAAAGGTTACATATGCTTCTTCATCTTTGTTTAAGTCTAAATATTTTGCTAAAAGTTCTAATACTTTTACAGTAGTTTCATACCAATATCCTTGTATTTTATTTCCATCCCAATTACTAAAATTAATTTCTCCATCTTCATTAATAATAGGATGTAATGCTTCTTTTAATACTTTGAAATCATTCCAAGATATATCTTCTTTAATTTTTATTTCAGATTGGTCTCTAAAATATGAATAGTTTCCCATTTTCAGTTCACCAGATTTATCTCCCTGGGGAAAGTTACAGTTATTTTGTCTTTTATCTTCACGAAATCTATTTCTCCTGTCTTAGCAACGTTTTCAAAAGCTTTTTTATCAAGCTGTAAGAATAAATCTTTATTCTTTGCCCAGATTAAAGCTTCAGTTTCATCATAATCAAGTAGTTTACCAACCCTTATACCGATTCCACCAAGCCTTTTCTTAAGTCCATCTGTCTTGAATCCTTCTTCAGCATCTAACCATAGAATATCTTTACAAGCAATAATTAGTTCTCTTGTCTTTGCTTGACTAAGAAACAATTCTTTATTCTGTTCTTCAAACGTTTCTCTTCTTTGAGCAATTTCTTCATTAATCTTAGCTTCTAATTTCATTGCTTCTTTGAGTTCAATTAGTTTTTCCTTGTTCATCTTCAGTTCACCTCTTTTTTGTTTGTTAAAAATATTCCTTTTTCATATCCTGTTGCAGTGACACTATCAAAATTAGATATTCTAAATAATAAATTCATTGCTAATTCAAATGCTTCTGCAGGAGATAATTCTATATAGCTTTTATTACTTATTAATGTTAATTGTGTAGCTGGTCTCATTTCTTTTTTACCTACAAAGGCTGTTAAAACTACTTTCTCTGTTTCATAATATGTATTGCTCATTTTCAGTTCACCTGCTTAATTATACATTGTCTAATTTCTTCAAAAGTAACTTTATCTAGATTAGTTCCTGCTAATGTTCCTGCTAATTTATCAATTAAATCTCTTGCTTTTCTTCTATCCATTTTATTCTCCCTCTTTATATTCTATTGCATCATATATCTTTTTCTTTATTCTTTTTATTAATCTCATCTTCAGTTCACCTCTTCAACTTTTATTTCCTTCTTTTCTAAATCAATAGTATAAAGATATTCTATATCTCCATGTCTTCCAATTGTTGGTTCATATGCTCCTACTTTCCAATCATATAGAGGATTTTTAGAACCATATTCTTCATGTCCAATAAGAATTAACCAACCAGCAGCTTGTGATATATTATCTCTAATTTTTCCTTCTTTTATCAAATTTAAAAATTTATTAAGAGTTGGTAATGTACCTTCTGGATAACCGTCACTATGACGATAAAACCATAATTTTTCATTTCCATCTTTTATTATTATATTTGCTCTTGTAGACATCTTCAGTTCACCTCACATATTATCTGTCCTATGACATCATTGTCAACCACGAATCTCTCATTCATCCATATTTTTCTTGCTCCATAAGTCATATGATTTCTGAAGAGCTTTCCATCTATGTTGGTCCAGTGCTTCTGGGTTATGATTTGCCTACCTTTTTCGTCATTCATTTTTGATTTACCTCCGATGATTTCGTTCATCTTAGATATTAGATTGACTATGTAGTATATAAATGTATCTATTGTTAAAGAAGGAGTTTAAAGCTTGCTTATATATAAAAGAAGTAGTTAAAGCCTTCTTTCAACCAAAGGATTATTATACTGTAATATGTATATTATAGTATATTATTCTGAGGGAATATTTAAATTTTTAAGTTGATTTCCGCCAATTCTGCAATTTATCATCTTATTATAAGATAAGGGGTCAAATAGAACATCCCTTGTAAACTGCTCTTTAGTTTCAAGATAATTCATTTCAGCTTTAAATTTGCATAGATGAATAATCATTCTTGTAAAATTCTCTTTGCTATACTTCTTAATATCATCCAGAAGCTCCTTAGAGCTTCCCCAGTAGTCTCTCCAGTCACTCTCTATAATCTTATGCCTTGCTCTTTTCTTGCCTTTAAGGGGGGTTAATGTGCGCTCAGACCAGAATTTCTTTTGACCTATATAGTATTTATCTGTCATTGTGTTTGTAATGATATAAACAAACCCAGCATAATTAGTAGCCTCTTCATGAGTTGGTGGCCAAACCCATTCATCTTCTAGCATTTGTATCACCTTTATGAATTTAGTTCAAAAAATATCTCGTTTTCAATAAATTCCTTATCATCAATATCATAGCCAACAGCTGCAGAATCAAACAAATCACTGTTTATAAATTCATCAAGGTTTTTTTGTTTATTGTCAAGATATGCTTCCATAACTTTTCTATCTTTATCATCATCCAAATATGCATCTTTACAAAAAGGCTGTAATTCATTATATAACTTTTCAAAATCAATATCATATATTGATAATTTAGCTTCTTTCGCCTCCGCAATAGTACAATATTTTTTACCTTTACCAACTTTACCGACTCTTTTGTTTTTAATTAACATAATAGAACCGTCTCCATTATTAAAATATTTCTCGCTTATTTGAGCTTGAATTTGTGATGATAATTTATATCTTCTTAATGGTTTTACTTTAAATTCTTTAGCCATTAAATCAAGAAAATCTTCCCTTTCAAGATATTTATTAATAATATATTTTAATTCTTTTTTATCAAATTTTGCACATTTAGTTTCCTTTATCATTGGTATGATAGATTTATTTAATATCATTTTACCAAGAACAGTAGCGTTATCTTTAATTATAGGCATACCAACAATGCTAACTTTATTGCTTTTTAAATATACATAATTCTTCTTTTTTGTTTCTCCTGTTTTTAAATCTGTGGACCACATAATATAATCTAAATATCCTTCTATTTCAATATCAAATGTTTCTTGTGGGAATGGCACATTTTCATTAATATATTTTACAATTTTTTTAAGACAAGTTTTTATATATTCTTCAGTATTATCTTTTTTGGCTTTACAGAAAATACTATCAGTGTCCCCAGCAATAACATCAAATCCAAATTCAATTAACATCTTTTCCATTATTTCATTAATCTGTTGACCAAGCCAGCAACAATCCCAACCACCATTCGGTGTATGTATCTGTTCAAAGATAGGACTACGTTGAGCACCATAATGGGAATTTCCAGACCAATTAAATCTTCCATTCCTACCAGCTAATAATGTGTTATTATCTTCAACTTCTATACAATAAACAAACCCATTATATTTTATAGTTTTCTTTTGTGATTTTCTAAAAACATTGTTTGAATTATTGTATATTATGCGCCAACACCCATCATTTCTG
>Ga0222699_1000286_pt1 | contig 20875 bp, 19 predicted proteins | sample AntAcemetage1452_FD_179824 | JGI IMG/M metagenome (GOLD analysis project Ga0222699, IMG submission 179824) | Saline water microbial communities from Ace Lake, Antarctica - #1452 | ecosystem: Environmental > Aquatic > Non-marine Saline and Alkaline > Saline | place: Antarctica: Ace Lake...
GGATTATTCTTCTTAAGAACCGGGCGCGGTACACGTACCGGCCAGACCTGCATCATCCGGATTTCTTCACCATTTTCAAGGAGACAGACAATCTCCTCAATCGTGAATGTGCCCTTCTCGATCTTCTTCACCTTTCCGCCCTCAAAGCTCGGCGGAACCATGACCTTATGAACGATGTTCGTTTCCTGTACTTCGCCTATGATTGAACCCGGGCCGACTTCGTCACCCTTCTTGACAAGTGGAATGAATTCCCATTTCTTGTCATGGTCAAGTCCCGGTGCTGTGACACCGCGCTCGATAAAGCTGCCCATCTTTTCCATGAGCACCTCGAGCGGACGCTGAATACCATCATAAATGCTGGTTAAGAGCCCCGGACCAAGTTCAACAGCGAGAGAGAGACCAGTATTCTCAACTGGTTCCCCGGGACGAATCCCATCGGTAGCCTCATAGACCTGAATGATGACATCATCACCCTTGATCTTGATGACCTCTCCCATAAGCCGTTCATTTCCAACACGGACCACATCATACATGTGTGCGTTTAGATCGACTGCTGTAACAACCGGTCCGGAAATGCGCTTTAGTATTCCTTTTGACTTTCCTTTCACTTCCACAGATCTACACCCACTGATCTCTTAATTCTCTCCCGCATGGACAGACCACCCTCCTCGCCACCAAGGGTGACTACAGTTGGCTTCACCGACTCCTCAATCTGCGTACGGAGCCTGAGGGGGAGTTTCTGAATATCACTTCCTTTTACCACCAGAATGCCGACATCATTGTCAGCAAGAACTCTGGTGATTGTCTCGGTGAGTTTTTCATCACTTTCCGCAGCGTACGTGAGACGCACTCCTGCCAGCTGAAAGCCGATAATAAACTCACTGTTTCCGACGACTGCAATCTCCATCTTACATCACCAGACAACTTCGTATCTGCTCAGAATCAAGACCGGATTCTTTTCCACGGGCAATGGCACGAAGATTTTCCACTTCATAGCGTTTACGGCGCAGATAAACCAGCGTAGGACAGATTGAAAACGGATAACGGCGTGAGATTCTGTCCATCTGGTCCACCAATGCCTGTCTTACCAGAGTTTCCATCTCATGCAGTGATAAGTCACCGTCATGCCTTCTCAGAGAGTCCGCAATAGGACCGGGATACTTTGTACTGACTGCTTCCAGAAGCTCCTCTGAAGATTCACTCTGTGACAGAGTTACAAGTTCATCTACTGAGAATGCACCCCCATCGATAAACCAGTCACGGACTTCACCGGTCGCACCGGTTTTAATGATGCGTGCCACTGTTATCACGTTCCTGGTTGTAATCTCAAGAGCAAGATACTCCCTGAATGGTTTTCCTCCTTTGACACCTTTCTCAATGAATTCCAGAACGGAGGCATAGAATGCCTTGTAGAGTTCATTTTCAAGAGTTCCAAATGATCCTGTCTCAACAGCGTTTGGGAATTCACGCTCCAGTACCGGGTAAAATTCCCAGCTTTTAAGGGCATCAACAACTTCTTCCGCAGTCTCCTCATTCAGGAGTTTATCAAGAGCAGCCTTATCAAGCGCCCCTGCAGGAATCAGAATCTCTTTGATCCTGCTACTCTTCAGACCCTGTGACTTTCCACGCAGAATGGTGAGCACATTGTAAATATCCCAGTGAGCGAGATATTCGCGGGTGAACGTTTTCAGAACACCCGGCATAATGTCAGTAACCTTCTGCGTCTCTTTCGCGAGATTCCATGAGAGCGCGGTCTCTACCAGATCAAGCCCCCGGTCTCCGAAAGTCGGGACCAGTTCATCAATCTCGTTCCTGTAATCTGTCTCTTCAATTACACGGGTAATCTCAGGGAGCTCCATGTTGAGCATCCTGCGGTACTCCTCTTTAGGTAAGAGAAGTGACCTGCGAACCCGCATACGGGTGCAGGCATATATGTAAGGTCCAGGAAGGTGGGGAGTCATACTTGCCAGCGTCATGTTGTATCTACCTCCCTACCTAAAGAGGATCTCAGATGCATCTTTTAACCCGATTTTCCAGACCTCGTTAACATAGGTCAGGTAACTGTAATCAAGCTGGAACGCCCCATCGGCGCTCTCTGCAATGATGCCACCAGAGATATCTATTGTTCGTGCCAGTGAGAATTTTGAAAGTGTCTTCAGGCTCGAAAGGGCATCCTCAACTGCTGCCTTGTCGCGTTCGCAGCAATAAAACACACCTTCACCAAGCTCCTTTGCAGATTTTTTGCACAGTTCACGAACCGTCTTCTGGTGGACCTCTTCCGGGAGTCCATCAATCGCTGCAAGAACTTCGGCATATGCCTTGTCCAGAACATCCTTTTCTGCATTCAGCTGTGCACGCTTTGCGGCGAGGTGTGCAGCTGCTACCTCCTGCCGGAGAATGAACTCCGTCTGCGTGTCAGCATCAGCTTTTGCTGCAATCTTAATTGCATCAGCTTCACTCTTCGCTTTTGCAAGGAGACGTAATTTTTCCACATTACCTGCAGCTATTATATCTCCCGCTTCTTTCTCGCCTTTCGCTTTGATCTCACCGACCACAGCATCCAGTGCCATGAAATTTGGCTCCTCCAATATGGGCTGTTCAGAACAGCATGAGGAGTGCCACAACGAGACCAAAGATTACGATTGTCTCTGGAAGAACCGTGAGGATCAGTACAAGACCGAATATATCTTTGTTCTCTGAGACTGCGCCCACTGCAGCAGTTCCAATACTATACTGAGCAAAACTGGTTGCCAGTCCGGTAAGACCAACTGCCATACCTGCACCAATCGCTTTCATTCCCATTGCACTTGCCTGTGCAACTTCTACTGTCATAATTGTTTCAACTACCATTTTTCTTATTCCTCCGTAAATCTTCTAATCATCCCAAAGGGGTTGTACTTTTTTCCTCCGCCCAAATAGAATTTGGTGAAGAATTCAACATAATGTAAACGAATCGAGTGCAGACCACCGCCTACCAAACCAAGGACGGTATTCAGGGTGTGTCCAAGCAGGAATACCACAATTCCAAAGACAATCACTACGATTCCAATAAGTGAGAGATCGTTTAATGCGGGCTCAATAATTAATCCAATGGCGATATAATTTGTCACCATCGCAATTGCAACTGACGACAGACCGACTGCTGCCAGACGGGTATATGATAACACGTGTGAGAGTACAGTCGGAAGTTCTGTCAGTTCAAGGATATTATCCTGTGCAATACCGGCAACTCCTGTAAGAAGCATAACAGTACCAAGGATACCTGCTACATTAAATCCAGACACAATCTGTGGCAGTGCTGTAAGATCAGGCATTAACGGAATTGCTGCTATTGACCATATGATCAGTAATAATCCCCACATCACAAAAATCCAGCCGGTCTGCCCTAAGATCACTTTATTACGGTGACTTTTGTGGTTCCTGAACCTGACAGACGCGTTTCTGATGTGAATCAGACGGCCAAGCGTGATGTGCAGGATGCCAATCCACGCCGAGAGAACGAGCAGCAACACCACATCCGGCGCATGGCCACTGGAGTTGGTTCCGATATTCAGATGACGGTTGATACCAATCGGGGCCCACGGGAGTGGGAATCCCAAAAACTCACTGAATAACAGACCAAAGATGATACTGGAAATACTTAAATTGCGTAAAACAACAAGGAGTTTCTTTCCTGCCTCACCTTTCACTACTTTTCTCAGTCCATACGACACAGCAAGGAGAACCAGACCATACGCAACATCACCAAGAATAAATCCGAAAAATATAGGAAATATAATCGATAGGAATATTGTTGGATCTAATTCAGAATACCCCGGACGGGAGTAAGTATCCATCAGTATTTCAGATGGCTTTGAAAAATTCGGGTTGTCATACTCTATCGGTACCGTGTCGTTTACGGGATCGAACTCAAGTTCCTCCACGTACACTTTCCCACCGGTTGCTGTCTGAAGGCCGGATGTTATCTTATCAACAGATTCAGATGGTATCCAGCCTTCGGCTACAAACGTCTTTTCGGTGGTGGCAAACCGTAGTGGTGCCTCCATTTGCTCCACTTCTGCCGTGAGCAGTTCATCACATGCCACCAGAAAAGCTTCATGTTCTTCCCGCTGCGCTTTGATACGCTCATCTATCTGCTCTTTCTCAGCAGTGAGGCGGGTGATCTCCTGAGTGAACCACGCAATGCGTTCCGATGCGATACAATCCATATCCGGGATCGGAATCAACCGGAGACCCTGTTCGGAAAGGAATGTTGTTGCTTCATCTAATGATGATTTCGCAATGATCGCGACAAGGAGATTGCCGGGTACACCTGTGTCAAAAAACGTCTCTGCATCTACCGGTAGTTCCACATCTTTCGGTATGTGTCCGGCAAGCACAGAGAAGTTTTCGTATCCGTGAAGTAACGAGAGATTTACCGGGAATGTGATAAACGGCTCCAACTCAATGAGACGCTGTTCATATTCACGGATTTTTACTTCAATGCCGTTTTGCTCTGCATTCTGAGCTTCGACATTGGCTTCAATCGAAGACAGTTCACTGTCGATACGTGCCTCCAGAGAAGTACAGGCCTGCTGCCCGTTCTCGTCAGTCTTCTCAGGATTGATGCCGTAGGTGTTCTCAAGAGATCTGATGCGAAGAATCTTAGTGGAAAGATCGGCTGCACCACTCAGTGGTGCACCAATCGTAAATCCCTCGTAGCCATCTCCCTCCTCTCCGGTAAAGTCCTCTATATGGAAGACATTATGGTGATACAACTCACGTACAACCGAATTAAGCTGATTTTTAGACGCAACGATGAGCATACGGCTCATCGGTTGTGCGTTAAACATTCAGTCTCTCCTCAAACTGACTGACAAGGATCCCTATTGCGGCATCAAGCTTTTTCTCTGCTGACTTTTTAATAGCTTCAGCATGCTCTGCTCCTTCAGTAGTGATCTTGGCATATCTTTTCTCGGCTTTCGCTTTCGCGTCTGAGATGCGCTTGATTTTGTACTCTTCAGCATCTACTTTTGCTTTTGCGACCAGATTCGCTGCCTCAAGTTCAGCATCAGCGATCATACGCTTATGCTCTTCTTTGGCCGACTCAATCGTCGCTTTTACTTCAGATTCAGTTTTTTTGATGCTCTCTAGAACCTCTGTCTTCATCCAACCCTCCTCTCACGGCAATACAATAACTCATGAAGAGGATTGAATATATTTGTTGTTATTCTCGGTTTGAGACTGTATCCGGTCGATAGAGAGATACTTTCAAATCGTCCCTTTTTTGGGAGAATGAAACACCTTCTGGGGTTTTTTCGAGCGAAAGTCCATTCATCTCCTCAGAAGAACAAACGAGATGCTGCTCAGGATGGGTTCCACGCCGGATTGTTGATCGAAGAACAATCTTTGAAGCGACAGAAACAACCATAGAAAGTCGTTTTGCCCCAGGGTGATCTTTGGAGAGAACAAGCAGAGGCTGATGGTACGTTCGCACCAGTTCAAGAAGCATCCATGCCTGGCGGAGGTCTCCTCCTTCAGGGGCTGAAACGACGATCAAATCACCTGCCTCAACAGTCTGGCAAAACTCAGCATCGTATGTTTCTATACACAGGGAAAATAGTTCGGCTGAGGTGCCGACAAGAATAAAAGAAGAGTCCCCCTCCACGAGGAGGCACTCATCCCCAGAGAGAGGGAAGTTCATACAATTGCTGTTACATTATCTGACTGGCAGGAGGGGCATACAGGGTGTTTGCCAAGACCGGTGAAGATCTCCCCACAGTCATTACAACGGTATTTCTTGCCTTTAATTCCTTCAGCCAGATCAATATCAATGGGTCCGCCTACTGAGCACATTTTATTACACCGATCTGCTCTATTAGAGCACTTTTCTATATATCGTTTGCTCATCAAAACAGCAGAATTTTGAGAATAAGGGTAAAAGATACCGTTTATTCGGTCAGACCGAACATCGATTTGTCACTGAATTTACATACCCCGGATTCCCTGATTATACAAAGAGAACAAAGAAAATCAGCGCAATGATCAACATCACTGCCGAATGTTTCACTCCGGCGCCCAAAGAATTCTCTCCCATTTGCCCGGCAATGAGGCCTGCGAAGAATGCCTGAATAATACAGGTATGAAATAAGAGCCGCGAGAATGAATCAACAGGAACGGACGATACATTGCCAAATCCCGACCCGGATGACGCAGCAATATTTGTTGGTGAAGCCATTTCACCAATCACATCCAAAAACTGTGTACTTAAAGTAAAAACAACAAACATGAACACGATGAAAGAGAGATACACAATAGCAGTGTAGAGAATCATCTCGCCATTGCGTTCTTTTTTTAGGGTTTCATTCATGCGTGCTTCACTGGATGCTATTGAAAGAACATCACTAATCTCACCACTCACCTGATTTGCCTTGGTTATCAGAGTGACAATTCTGGCGACTGCCGGTGTCTGGACACGTTCTTCAAATCGAATAAGAGCATCAGAAAGATTGCCCCCCCAGTCAAGATCACGTTTTATGCGGGTAACTTCTGAGGAGATCATCCCAAGATTTGCCCGGGTCAGCACATCAATAGCACCGGTGATCGTCATCCCAACCCGATTAATGCTCGCAAGTCGTTCTAAAAAGTTTGGAAGACCAGTTTCAATACCCCTAATTTTCTTTGACCAATGGTTATGCACAAGAGCATAGGGAACCAGGACAACCAACACAGCAATAATAATGTGTTCGTCAATGGCAGTATAGTAGAGTTCAGGATCATAGAATGTTGGCGTCGTGAATAGAACCCATCCAATATAGACCAGTGCCACAGGGATTGAGAAGTAGAAAATACGGTTAATATCAAGTGTGAACCATCGAAGGGGATCCTTAAAAAAACCTCTCAGGGTCACATTTTTATCATATTTTTCCAGTTTTTTGTAGTTCGCTTTCTCATCCGGCCCTTCAATCAGAGGAGCTCGTTCATAAATATCGAGAATCTTGATTTTCTGATAACGTTTTACAATGGTATCTTTAATCGAAATCATGTCGACCATCAGAATAAACATCAGGGCGCCGATCGGGATCAAAATATAGGTAACCAGAGTGAACTGCATAATTGCTTCGGTGCCAAGAAGCCCCATCACAACCATAATTATTATGATGAACAGAGGGCCAGCAATAAACACCGTCACATAGGCCTCGGCAATAAGCTGCAGGGTGTTCAGGTAACTTTTTTGTTCAAACTTTGCTTCATCCTGATAGGTAGTGACCCTTGTCGAGAGAAATGATGTAACATTGCCACCACTCTCGATGACTGAAACCAGGTCATTTACAAAATCCCTGAGTTTATCTGAGGGTGTGGTGTCACTCAGATCTCGCAGAGCATAGAGGATATCATAGCCAAAATATTCACAGTCCCGGATAATCTGCCGAAACTCAAGGGCAACTTCTCCGTAAATATCTGCATTCTCTGAGAGAGATCGAAAAATTTCAAGAATTTCAGTACCTCCCCGACGCATCGAATACAGGTAACTAACTGAGTTGTGCAGTGTCACATCAATGGCCCGGGCACGGTTGTTCGCGGTCATTGATGGCAGATACATGGCAAGCTGATAGAAGAGGATCGTTGCCAGAATAAAGGCCATAATGGTCCCAATCGTCTGAATCAGAAGAAATGGTACCAGGTCGATAGATCTGAGAAGTACATTAATGTGGAACGTATCATAGATTCCGATCGTCATCATTTCAAAATCAATAACACTCGTAACCACCACAAAGACAAGAGAAAGGAGAAAACCAACAACAACCGAAAGGAGAATCATCTCACGCAGGTATTCGTCCAGCCTCTTTCCCATTCGCGCTGATACCATATCCTTTCGGATCTGTTCATAGCGTTCAGGCTTTCGCAGCTTCAGTCGGGAGATGATCAGGTCAGTTATCATTGAAATGCCGTTTTTAGGTCATCAAGTTCATTCAGCACCAGATCTTTGTTAATCGAATAGGTCTGAAAGATCCTTGAAGCGACAACATAATCATAAATGCGCTGTTCCTCCATCGCGTGTAGCACCTGCCGACGGGTGTCCATTTCTTCACGCATCTGTTCCCGTGACCATCCGCGTTGTTCCATGATTGCCTGATAAATCTCAGACCTGCCCGTATAGATGAACGTATCAGACAGAGGATCATAGGCAAAAACTGTGTTTACCTTCAGGTTGCCGGTGGTAGCATCGATCCCGGCAATTTCCACGATCTCTTTTGAACGTCGGACTCGATTATGACCAATAAATATTAGAGACTGGATACTAACGATGTCGAGAGCCTGCACCATGTTGCGTGGCACCGAAAGCGGAGGGTTCTCCAGACGGTGAATAGCAGCGTCCACATCGTTTGCATGCAGTGTTGAGAAGGTCGTGTGCCCGGTGTTCATCGCCTGGAAGAGCGTCTGTGCTTCCATACCACGCACTTCTCCCACGAGGATGTACTCAGGACGTTGTCGCATCGCTGCTTTAAGGAGATCAAACATGTCAATGCCGGTGCCGGATGCCTCAGAAATAGGGTTCCGGGTAACAGTTGCAATCCAGTTTTCGTGATTAAGCGTAACCTCCCGGGTATCCTCTATCGAGACAACTTTCGAGAGTGCCGGAATAAACTGGGCCACAGCATTCAGTGACGTCGTCTTGCCTGATGCTGTCCCACCAACAAAGATAAGACTTTTATTGTTCTCAACCGAAAGCCAGAAGTATACCATCATATCGAGGTTGAATGTTTTAGTCTCCAGAAGTTCAACCGGAGTGAACGGCGTTTCACGGAATTTTCGGATAGTAAAAGATGTCCCACGGGTCGTTATTTCTTTACCGAATGTTAGCTGAAGTCGTGACCCATCCGGTAGTGTCGCATCAAGAATAGGTGTTGAAATGGAGATATGTTTACCTGAACGCTGTGCCAGCGTTATCGCGAGGGAAAGAAGTTCCTTTTCGCTAAAGATGATATTTGTCCGGATATTCTGATAGGTCCGGTGGTAGAGAAAGAGTGGAATCTCAAATCCATCACATGAGATATCCTCAAGGTGAGTGTCCTGCAGAACCGGTTCAAGGCGGGCCCACCCCAGATAATTACGTAAGAGATAATATTGAAGTTTAAAATAGGAGAGTGGTTCGAGCACGACTCCATATTCATTGTAAAGATGTGCAGTTTTTTTGAGCAAAAATATCTTCTTATCGAGGAATAAATCAGTACCTTCTAAAATGAGTACATCACGGAGGTCCTCATAGATACGTTCGAGGAGATCGTGCTCAAACTGAGTGAGTGGTGGTTCAAAGAGCAGATACTCAATCTGGTTGAGTCGAACGTCTTTCACGATCTGGACTTTTGAACACCCTTCTTCAATCCAGTACTCCTCAACAACCTCTTTCCCTTCCGGTTCAGGAACGATGAGAAGCGAACCGTGGGTAGTAAAATCATAGAGTTCAATCTCAGGTTCTTTTTTTGCGAACAGCCCGGAGAATATTCCTGATTTTTCCTTTTTCTCTTTTGGCTTCTTTTCTTCTTTTGGCTTCTTTTCTTTCTTTGGTTTCTCTATTTTTGGCTTTTTACCTTTTTTGAAGATACCTCCACTGACTTCTTTTGGTTCTTTGGGTATTTCCTCCTCAATACCTACTGGCACCACATTTTCAACAGATAGTTCAGATTCATCTCCTTGGAGTATTTTCGGGACTAATGATTCTGATTTTTCAATAGATGCTTCCTGTTCATCCGTTTCATCTGTTTTAATGAAATTATTCGGGGTGGGTTCTATCGTTTCGGGGATTTCCCTCGTATATGTCTCTTCCGGGGAAGATTCAGTGAGAGAAAGTGACTCCTCCAAGTCAGAATTTTGCGCATCGTTTGTCCCTGTCATTTCCTCAGAGACAGCCACCTCACTCTCCACAGGAGCAGCTATTTTAGCATTTACAAAGTCGGGAGAGACATTTTCAGAAATGTTATCACTCTCCCCATCATCCATCAGATTTGCATTCTCAGAGCTAACTGAAGAAGAATTCGAGGATAAATCACCCTCAATTTTCTCATCAGAATTAAGAGATTTTTCTAAAGCATCCACGGGATCCGAATGATCTGGTTTTTCTTCAGGAGTGAATTCTGTTTCTGCCTTAGGGATTTCCTCCTCTTTAGATGAGTCAATTTCTTCTTTCATCTTCTGAAAATCCACACCTAGCTGATCAGCAGGCCCCTGATCCGCCGGTGCGTTTATTCCCTGCAGTATCTTTTTTATCCGTTCTGCACTCTCTTTCTGATCAGATGGTGGTGTCATTGCTCCTAATAAGTGTAATCCACAAGCCACAAGATATAGTTTCCCCTTATTCGGGGGTATCTTCAGTATAATCTATATTGTGGCATAACCAATGAGAGACTATGGAGAAAGCTGATGCACAAAAAATGCCAACAGGCATCCATTCATTTGATCCGGTTCTTGGAGGAGGGGTCCCACCGGGTTCGGTTGTGCTGCTTTTAGGAGGAGTTGGTGCCGGGCACCGGGAATTTGCATACAGTTCAGTCTTAAATCTTGCAAAGGAGAAAGAGAACCCTTCGCCAAGACAGGGACTCATTATCCCTGAAGAGATCGTGTATGTAACCGTCACCAAGCTTTCTGAATCAATAATTTCTGAAATTCAGCACTCTTTCAAAGATGGTGCCGACCGTGATCTGAAGAGTGGTATCACATTTATCGACCTTTCAGAGCAATATTTCGAATCTTCAGTTGTCCCTCCGGATTGGTACCGAAGCGGTGATCTCATGGATCGATACCGGAACAAACGGCACGAAGAAGCAAGCTCAATTATCGGCGTTCTTTCTTCAAAGCTTACGGAGATACCTGAGAAAAGTCTGATTGTTGTTGATTCACTAACCGAGATAGCAACAGCTCATTCATCACCATCTGAATGGAAGGAATTTATTAGTTTACTTCGCGGACTTGAGAGGGTTGCCAAAAAATGGAACTCCACGATTTATTTTATTCTTACCAATAATATACTTCAGGATCATCAGAACGCCGAGATCGCAGACTGTGCCGATGCAGTACTCACCTTCCAGTGGGAACAGAGTTCTGCCCAGAAACGGCAGCGGACGATGTTTATTGAGAAGTTCAGGGAAATTATGCCACACCTTGAAGAAAATGACCTCGTAAAATTTGCGGTCAGAATCACAGCAGAAAGCGGATTTGAAGTGAGTAACATACGGGTGATCATATGAGCGCCACACGAATCAAAGTCGGTATTGATGGACTGGATGACATGCTTAACGGAGGATTACGAGAAGGAAGTATCTGCGGGATTATTGGAACCTATGGTACAGGAAAGACTACCTTTGCTCTCCAGTTTATCTTTGAAGGCATCACAAATGGTGAAAAAGTCCTCTATATCAGCCTTGAAGAACGTGAAGAGCAGATCATCGAAAACATCAATGGCCGGGGGTGGGAGGTAGAACCATATGTTAACAAACAACTCTTTATCCTCCGCCTTGACCCCACAGACTTTAATCTTGCTATTAATTCTATCAAAAACGAACTTCCGGATCTCATTGCAGAGGTGAAAGCGACACGAGTGGTCATCGATCCGATATCTCTCTTTGAAGGCCTTTTTGATGACCCTTCTATGAGGCGTAAAGAGATGTTTCGGTTTACTGAAATTATGAGGGATCTCCCCTGTACTTTTCTGCTCACCTCTGAATCAGACAAAGATGACCCCTATGCCAGTAAATATGGCCTTGTTGAATATCTCTCTGACACTATCATCGTACTACGTTATATCCGATCAGATGAGCATACCGAAGTCCATACTGCCGTTGAGGTCGTAAAAATGCGGCGAAGTACTCATTCGCGAGAGATCAAACCCTATGAAATCACCAGTGATATGATCAATGTATACTCAGAGGCGAGTGTTTTCTGAAGTAAAAGACAACACCCTATTCTTTTTAAAAAATGTGTAATTTTCTTCAGACCAGACCAATGGCATGAAGAATAATAAGAAGTATTGAACCGGGAAGACCGGCAAGGGCACAGATGAGAACATCCATCCAGGTAATTGCTTTTGTGCCCATACCCAGAATGTTGGCGTATTTTGCAAGGAAGAGCACAACAAGACCAATCACCGAATTGACGATGAGCGTCGTGACATTCTTAAGAAGATAGTACAGCAGGGCTAAAATCCCCACTGCAATAATGATGGTGATAAGTTCTGCTATCATCTGTTATGTACAGATGACCTTTTGCTTATTGAATCTTACTGAAGGGAGCGAGATACTGCCGATTCTGCGCCTGTCCTCTCCGAATAGAGAGGGACTTCCCAGCATCTCAAAAATATTTCCAGAGAGCATAGCAGAGGCAACCGGTTTTCCGTAGACGCCATCCTGCTTCCAGGAAGTATTGGATAGTTCAACAGAGAAATCACCAGTAACCGGATTCGCAGTATGGGCACCGATCACATCCTGCACATAGAGTGCTTTTTCATCGTCAACAGCGGATTCCCTGCCATGAAGGATGAGATTATGGGCACCGATACCCGGTCCGCCAATACTACCACGAAGAGCGCTTGCCGTCGACACTTCTCCGTAGCGATAAGCCGTTTTTATGTCGTACATGAATGTCCCGACAACACCATTCTGTATCAGACCAAGATGTTTTGTTGGAACGCCATCACCATCAAAAAGGGTGCTGCCCGGACCGTTGAATGGATCGTCGACGAGTGAGATTTCAGAGTCAAAAGCCAGCTCACCCAGTTTTTCTGCAAGGAATGATCTCCCGGCATGCACATTTCGTCCCGAAAATGCCGGAACGACAACATAATCAAAGAACTGGGCAAGGGCATTTGGTGAGAGAATAATATCATATTCACCAGTTGCCAGTTGCTCCCCGTCCTTATGGTGAGTTGCAAGAAATGCTGCCTGTTTACCAACGCTACAAGCATCTATTTCATTCAGGAAACAGGAATGATCAAATTCAGACCCGGTTGAGGTTCCATCAATACACTCTAATGAGACACCAACACCTGTTTTCTCACGTTCGTACCAAAGACCGGATGAATTAGCAAGGATCGATCTTCCGGCAGAAAGGGAGGCAGAACCACCAATCACTGCTGCCGGATAGGCAGACGCTCCGTCGAGCAGATCCCCTAACAGCGTAACAGCAGTGTCAGGATTTGGATCCAGCGCCGGGTCACAGATCTGAAGCGTGCGGGTTACGTCCTCCTGTCCCGGAAGACCCTGCCAGTTCTGCGGTGTTGCCAGATGCCCGCTTGCCACAGCGGCATGCAGACACGATTCCCAGGCAGCAGGGTCTGAGGTGGACGACACACCAATGTGCCCGTTCTGAATCGTCCGGATGACAATCCCAAAAGAACGTCCCTCTTCTGCCTCACCGATAATTGTCCGGCGTAGTTCAGCGGAGACGCCCCGCCCTTCCGAGCAGAGTACTTCTACCTCATCTGCCACCTTTTTCCCGGCAGCAATAATCGTCTGGATCAGATCATTATACTGTTCGTTATACACCCTGACCACCTACCACAGCATCAAGAAGCAACAGATGTGGGGCTCCGTCTGTTACCGGCACACTCTGCCCGGCTTTTCCGCAGAAACCCGGCGAGAGTTTCAGGTCACTCCCACAGAGTGAAATATTGTGAAGTGTCGAGAGAATATCTCCGGACAGTGAGACATCACGGACCATCTCACCCAGTTCTCCATTTTCGATCAGATAACCGTATTCTGCATTAAACTGGAACGCACCCCGTCCGGGGTCTACCTGACCGCCACGCGAACCTTTCAGAAGAATACCGTTTCTGCATTCCTCAACAATCTCACCATACGACGAATCGCCATTTTCGATGAAAGTGTTACTCATTCTAACCACCGGCACAGCGCCAGTCTGGGCACGGGCGTGTCCTGCAATCCCGTCACCAACCGCGGCAAGTGTCTGCCGGGAGTGAAGGAAATTCGTAAGCACCCCATTCTTTATGATGGGTGTTCTCTGAACTCGGACTCCTTCATCATCTACCGGCATGAAGCCAAACATGGGGAGGGTCGGGTCGTCTGTAACACTGACACAGGGTCTGCCTATCAGCTCTCCGGTCTTTCCGGCAAGAACAGAGGCCCCTTCCTTTACTAAATCTCCTTCTGAAGCATGCCCAACTGCCTCATGGGCAAAGACGCCGCCAAGTTCCTGATCCAGCACCGCAGACATCCTGCCTCCTTTCGCAGCTTTCGCATCAAGAAGAGAGACTGCCCGTTCTCCGGCAGCACGGCCCTTTTCCTGCTGACTACGCAGGTTCAGACCGGTAACCGTATGATTACTCTCACGCCCCATCTGCATCATGCCGTTCTTTGCAGCGACGGCAAGAACAGAGTAGCCGGAACGCACCATCTCATAGGTAAAAGACTGATCTGATGAGTCGGTGAAGGTCACGGTCGTTGCTGTTTCGGAATATCTCGCACGGGTATTTGTGACACCCGGCACCTTTGCTGCCGATTCAATCTCTGCAAGAAGTGAACACTTCTCTTCCATGGAGACGTCTCGCGGGTCTTCAGCAAACGATGGTGTCGGCAACAGACCTGAGGGGGCATCGGCAAGGACGACTGCCTCTTCAGTCACCAGTGCAAGGTTTGAGGCTTCGGTAATCAGTCCCTTAACGTCAGGTTTAGACAGTGCCCCGAAATTATCTACCGTTACAATGCCCCATCCTTTCGGGCCAAGTGCCCGGATAACAGCGACATCAAAAAAAGTGTTTCCTGCCGATTCAACAGTGCTGTTGTCGATATCAATCGATCCGGCAACACCGCTGCTCCGGCGGATATCATAGTAGCGCGGTTCAGCCATGCGCTTCAGACTCCGGCAGCAGGTTTAAATACCGTCTCAAATATTTTTGTTGTCTTCCGGGACTCCGATGAATCACGGATGCTCTTGATATACTCTGCTGCCTGATCTTTGGCAAAGGCATTCTCCAGCACATCTTCTACCGATTCAACCGGAATGATCTCTACCATTGACTTGAAACGATCTTCAATCAGCACGTCATCCAGATTCGAGCGGGGGATTATCACCCGCTTGATACCTGCTTTTGCTGCTGCTTCAATCTTGTAGGTCACCCCGCCGATGGGAAGCACCTCTCCGCGGACCGAGAGAGAACCGGTCATCGCCGTATCCTGACGCACCGGAATCTTTTCTATCGCGCTGATCACTGCTGTTGCAACGGTGACAGACGCTGAGTCTCCCTCCACACCATGGGTATTGAGAAACTGAATATGAATATCCATATCCCGGATCTCTTTACCGGTGTAGTTCTTCACAATCGCACTGATATTCTGTATAGACTCCTGCGCAATCTCCTGCAAAAGACCGGTTGCAATGACCTGTCCACCCATCTTCGACTGGGTGTGTGTCACTTCTGCAACGATGGGGAGCACGTTCCCTGCATCCTCACCGACAACCGCAAGACCGTTGACGCGCCCAACCTGTTCCCCTTCTGTTACGACGAGATCATATTGCTTGATCTCTTTGATGTACTCGTCTACGGCCTGGCCTTCGACCGATTTTGCCATCGTTTTTGCGGTGATCACATGATCTGTTGTGGTTAATTCAGATCCGTCCGCACGGGCAAGATCGCCGGCAACACGGATCAGACCGCCCATCTCACGCAGTTTGAGTGTAATGTAGCCCTTACGGTTTGCACGCCGGCGGGCCTCACGCAGCACCTCATCGATAGCGCCCCGGTTAAAGTGAGGAATCTTGCCGTCGTTTCGTACTTCCTGAGCGACAAAGCGGATGAACTTTTTCTGATTCTCCTCGGTGTCAGGCATCTTCTCCTGCATATACACCTCATACCCATAGCCACGGATACGTGACCTGAGTGCCGGGTGCATATTCTGAACGGCATCCTGATTTCCGGCAGCAATCATCACAAAGCGGCAGGGAACCGGTTCTGTTCTGACCATCGCACCACTTGAGCGTTCACTCTGGCCGGTGATAGAGAATTCACCCTCCTGAAGTGCGGTCAGCAGATTCTGCTGAGAGTGAGGAGTCATAGTATTGATCTCGTCAATGAAAAGAACCCCTTTGTTCGCACGGTGGATGGCTCCTGCCTCGACACGGTCATGTGCCGGTGTCTCAAGCCCCCCGGACTGGAACGGATCGTGGCGCACATCACCAAGAAGAGCGCCCGCGTGTGAACCAGTTCCGTCAACGTACGGTGCTAAGTCACCTGCTTTGTTTGCAACCAGCAGTTTCGGAATCATTGCCTCATCTTTTGGCCGGGAATACTGAAGCGCCATAAAGATAAAAGCAGCTGCGATAATACCCATCAGCCATTGCATTGTAATCAATGAGTACCCGACAATACCAAGAATGAGAATCATTACCAGAGTATTCCGGGTCTGAATACGCTTCCGGGCCTCGGCCTTATGCGCTGTAACGATCTCCTTACCGCGCCCTGCTTTCACAGTCCGAACGATTGGATTATTGGAATCTTCTGAATTGGGATAGACCATAGTGTCCTGAAGGTCCTCAACCGGCAGAAGTTCAGCCATTGCTTTTGCAAGCATCGACTTCCCGGTACCCGGCGTTCCAATCATCATGACATGGCGGCGCTGACTGGCCGCTTTTCTGATAACTTCGACAGCATGATCCTGCCCGATAACCTGATCAATCAGGGAATCCGAAACAGCAATTTCTGCGGTATTTTCTGCTTCTAATGGATCTTTTTTCGGGATTTCCGGTTCTTCAGGTTCAGACTCAGACGACTCTTCTGATACATCGGCTGCACCGGTCTGTGACGCGTCACTGATAACCTGAGTCTGCCCCTCTGCTACCTGTTCCGGCACCGTTTCCTCTGAAGATATCTCAGGTTCTCCGGTTTCTTTCGTATTCATATTGCTCATATCGATATTTTTCATTCTGAGGTCTGCCTCTGGGTTACGTAGTGCTTAAATGATTCATTCGTGATACTTTAAGTACTTTCCAGATTTTGGCAATTTGTCAGAAACAATAGAAAAAATAGCAGAGGCAAAGTCATGAAAATTATAAGCACAGAATATTCACAGGTTCTCGCGTCCCGATTGGCAGAGGAGCTTCAATGTGAACTGATCTATACTGAATATAAACATTTCCCTGATAATGAGATTTACCTGAAGACCGGGATGCCGGACGCCGACACCGTGATTATCGGAAGTATCGTTGACAATGACTCATTTGTTCAGCTTCTTCTGCTCATTGATGCCTGTGAAGAGGCAGAGAATATTACGCTGGTTCTTCCGTATATGGGATATGCCCGGCAGGATAAAAAATTCAATCCTGGTGAGCCGATTAGCGGACGTGCTATTGCAAAGGCCCTCTCACGAAATGTGAAAAAAGTAATCGCTGTTAACATTCACGAAGAGCATGTTCTCTCATTCTTTGACTGTCCGGCAACATCAGTAAGCCTTGCCTCCACAATCGGCACGTATGTGCGGGAGATGGATCTCTCACACACTCTGATTCTCGGCCCTGACGTGGGTGCGGCAAACTTCTCACAGGATGTAGCCAACGCCTGTGGAAGCGCCTGTGACCACCTGCAAAAAGTCAGGCTTTCCGGTGTTGAAGTGAAAATTCAACCAAAGAACCTTGACGTCAGAGGTCGTGATGTCGTGATTGTCGATGACATCATCTCAACTGGCGGAACCCTCGCAACTGCCGCCGGGATGCTTCATGAACAGGGAGCTACTTCCGTTCATGCGATCTGTGTCCATGGTATTTTTGCCAGCGGCGGCTATGCCCGCCTGCTTTCGGGAGGCATACAATCCGTTGCCTCCTCTGATACAATTGAGTCAGCAGCAAGCAAATTTTCGGCTGCCAGACTCATTGCACAGGAAATTCTTCATTCATGAACGGATTTGTTCTCGATGCCTCGTTCTTTTTCTCTGACCGCCTCATTGAAGGAACGTTCTGCACCACCCCCTCCATAGAACTTGAGATAAAGGATCTGGCAGCCCGTTGCCGTTTTGACAGACTTTGTGACCAGGGGCTCTTCATTGAGGATCCTCCGGAAGAGTCCATCGAAGCTGTACGAAAGAATGCTCTTCATTCAGGTGATCTCCCCGTGCTTTCAGAGCCAGACATCAGCATCATCGCACTTGCTCATGCCAGGGGATTTATTCTGGTGAGTGACGATTTTGCTGTCCAGAACTGTGCACAGACTATGGGTCTTGAAGTCCGACCTATTGCCCAGAAAAAAGCCCGTGTAAGAAAATGGAAATACCGCTGCAGTGGATGTGGGCGATATGTGAAAGGGCCTGGCATCTGTGACGTCTGTGGATCAGAGATCAAGAGAAAGATTAAGTAAATCCCGCGTAACCTTTATTCATATGTCATCACTGGACGAACTCATTTCGAGAGCAAAGAACCTGCATGCAGAAGGTCACAGCACCAGCCAGATAGCCGATGAGCTGAGTCTCTCGGGTGAGACAGTCACCTGGCTTCTGACACAACAGAAAGATCGTGCAGAAGCTCCGAAAGATGTACACATCGACTGGACAGCAGTTTCAGCGCACGCCGATATGCTCAGAACGGCAGCGTCAATGATGCTAAAACAATATTATTATGCACAGGCATATCCCGGCGACGAGGCTATCTGGCCAACGGTGATTGTCGGCATTGCCCAATCCGGCATTCCACTTGCGACCCTGATGGCAGACGAGGAAGAATGCATGCTAAGTGTGTATTATCCTAAGAAACATGCGCCGGGGGAAAATCCTGTTGGTTCGATGAGTTCCTGTTTTGCCGGAGTGCAGGGCCAGAAATGTCTGATTGTTGATGATGTGATCACCACCGGCCGAACACTTACCGAAACCGTTGGGTATCTGCGCTCACATGGAGCGTCCCCGGTTGGCATCTGTGTGCTCTTCGACAAGCCAGGCATCAAAGAAGTTGATGGTGTGCCGGTGTTTGCCCTGTTTAAAATCTCAAGAATTGACTGAAAATACATTTTACAAAAATTTCCCTCTTTTCTGTCCGGAACATTCGAGTCTCTTTTTTGGAATGCAGAAGAGTGATGAGAGAAGATAAAGTAACCATCAAAGTAAGAAACTATATATAGAACTTCAATTCCATTTTATTGACAGAACGGAGAATATCTATGATCGGAAATCAACCTGTCGTCATACTGCGTGACAATGTAGATGTCACAACCGGGATGGAAGCACAGCGCTCCAATATCCTTGCCGCAAAGGCAATCGCAAGCGCTGTACGCACCACCCTTGGACCCCGTGGAATGGACAAAATGCTTGTCGCACCGTCCGGTGATGTTGTCATCACAAACGACGGCAAGACAATTCTGCACGAAATTTCCGTGCAGCACCCAGCGGCGAAGATGGTCGTCGCAGTCGCTGAGGCACAGGACGATGAAGTCGGTGATGGAACAACCACCGCATCAATTTATATTGGCGCCCTGATGGAGGAATCAGAAGCACTTCTCGCAAAGAAGATTCACCCTACCGTCATCGCAAACGGCTACAACCTTGGGATGCAGAAGGCACTTGAAATTCTCGACGACTGTGTTGTCGCAACCAAGGCAGACGACCGTGAAATGCTTCTGAAAGTGGCAAACACCGCTCTTACCGGCAAATCAATCGAAGGAGTCAAAGACAAAATGGTTGAGATCATTGTCGATGCTGTCACCACCGTTGCCAGAAAAGACGGAGATAAATACACCGTCAACGAGGACGATGTTAAGATTAAGACCATGGTCGGCGACAGTCTGGAAGATGCTGAACTGATCTTCGGTTACACTATCGACAAGACCCGTGTGGATGCCGGTATGCCTAAGAAGGTAGTCGGTGCAAAGGTCGCTCTCATCGCTCAGCCACTTGAGATCAGAAAGACCGAGACCAAGGCCAAGATTAAGATCACCAGCGCTGAACAGATGGAGGCATTCAACGATCAGGAACAGGAAACCCTGAAGACGTTCGCCGACGCCATCATTGCATCAGGTGCAAACGTTGTGCTCTGTCAGAAGTCGATCACAGATGCAGTCCAGTACCACCTTGCCCACGCTAATATCCTCGCTATTCAGGACGTGCCGGAGAAAGACATGAAGGTCTTTGCCCGCGCTCTTGGCGCGACCATAGTCAACTCGGTTGAAGATCTTGAGGAATCAGTCTTTGGATCAGCAGAAACCGTTGAAGAAGTCAAAGACATCTCACTTACCAAGTTCACCGGATGCAAAAACGGTAAGACTGTCAGCATTCTGGTAAAAGGATCAAACCAGATCTTTGTCGATGAGCTTGAGCGCGCTATCTATGATGGTATCCGTGTCGTTATGGATGCTATGGAAGACGGAAAGTTCGTGGTTGGCGGCGCTGCTGTCGAGATGGAACTGAGTCTGAAACTTCACGATTACGCAACAACCATCGGCGGACGGACCCAGCTTGCGATTGAAGCATTTGCACGGGTTTTTGAGAGAATTCCAAATACGCTTGCCGAAAACTCCGGTCATGATCAGATTGATGTTTTTGTCGCACTCAAATCCGCTCACGCCAATGGCCAGAAGAATGCAGGCATCAATGTCTATACCGGCGAGATTGTCGATATGTTTGATGAAGGTGTTATCGAGCCTCTCCGCGTCAAGAAACAGGCAATCCAGAGCTCAACAGAGACTGCATCCCTTCTCATCCGTATCGATGACATGATGGTCTCAAAGAACGCCGAACAGATGGGAATGTAATAATTTCTCACAATAATTTCCTTTTTTTTAGCTAATGTCATGACAAAATATCCAGTGCTCTGGATCCATCACAACCATTTACCATCTTCTACAGAGGCCTGTCTGTGATATTTCTCGCGATGGATGACACTGATGTGCTAGGGTCACGAGGGACTGGGAAAC
>Ga0222699_1000288_pt1 | contig 20836 bp, 17 predicted proteins | sample AntAcemetage1452_FD_179824 | JGI IMG/M metagenome (GOLD analysis project Ga0222699, IMG submission 179824) | Saline water microbial communities from Ace Lake, Antarctica - #1452 | ecosystem: Environmental > Aquatic > Non-marine Saline and Alkaline > Saline | place: Antarctica: Ace Lake...
CCCCGTATTCCATGGTCTCGAAGAAACCGTCTCCTCTTCGTTCATATTCTTCGGGGCTTTTACCTGAAAATATCTTAAAAAATCCCACTCAGTTACCTCCTTCAGCCGTCTGCTTTTCTCCCCTGATTACGACAAACGAACCTTCGCCGTATCCATCCTTTACCACTTCCGTATTGTCTATCTCATTCAGGTCACGGAAGATTGTTTGAGTAAAGGCAAAATTCCCGAACCCTGCGCCTGTCATAAGAGAAACAATCTCGTCCGTTGAATAAAAAGATGCTGCCCTGTAAAATTTGTTTTCGGCTTTATACTCTTCATATTTTTTTCCAAGAGGGCTGGTGCTATCGACAAAGCCAATCACAAGCGCGCCGCCCGGCCTCAATATCCTGTATGCCTCACACAGGGCGGCCTTTACATCGTTCAGGAAACAGATTGCCGTGACCATTAGTGCGAAATCAAACCGCCCACCGTCAAATGGAATATTTTCGGCAACACCTTTTTGGACTTCTATGCCTCGTTTGACGGCAATCTCAGCCATTTTCAGGGACGGATCAATTCCAAGTCTGATACCAAGTGGAAAGGCGAATCTTCCTGAGCCCACACCTATCTCGATACTTTTCCCCTTTGTCGGTAGCAATTCTTTCACAGCTCGCAATTCAGCCTCATATACGAACCGGTTTTTCTCAAACCATTCTTCGTATTCATCCGTATGTGTTTCAAATGGTGCTTTTTCCATCATCTGTTTTACGTTATCTTGTTTCATCCAATAGTCCAATCTTCGATTTCTTATCTCTGTTCTCTCTATATGTCGATTGTCAGCCCCGCGCCGCCCTCAATATATGTATCGGGATATAATGATTTTATCTTCGCCTTGAACTGGGTGCAATGGGTGGCACAGATTATGTCTATCCCCTTGAGCAGATCAAATTCACTGAAGCCATGGAGGCCCCCTATAAGAGCGCGGACTTTTCCATGTATGGAAGCCGCTTCCAGAATATTCCTTACACCCGGGTGAGAACAACCGGCTATTACAACCTGTCCCCTGTCCGTGGTGACGACAAGTGATTGTTCAATCTCGTCACCGTAGGGTAATTGTTCGAACCCCTGAAGTTCTCCCGTGGAGAAAATCCCTTCGCAGATTTCCATGGGTTCTTTCACCACTATAATCTCCCTGGCCGAATCGGGGGGGATACTGTACGATGAAGGAATGTATAACCTGACGTTGTTGTTCTCTCTGAGAAAATCCGCCAGCCCTCCCGTATGGTCCCAGTGGGCATGTGAGATTACAATTATTTCAATAGATTCCGGATCGATGTTGAGATTTTTCATATTGTCAAGGAGTATGGCACCATTAGCGCCGGCATCAAAAAGGATGTTCTTTCCGTGTGCCTCTACGAGACAGGCAAATCCCCAGTCAGGGGTAAGATCTCTTCTTGATGTTTCATTGTCGTAGATAATTGTTATTTTCATACATCTCCCCCTTCGTAATGTGCGGGATATGGCAAGTGCGTCTGCGAGCTTAGAAGATTCCGATAACACCTAGTTTGCGGGATTTCCAATATTTTTTCTACGTATAATCTTTTTACTTTCGGTGGTCAATGTGAAAAATTAATTTGTGGGCAGGTCTAAAATGTGTGAATGGCGGTTGACTTGAAGGAGACGACTATGCCGGTTCCTTCAGCGAGTTGGAGGTCAAGCAAGGCGCTTTTTGTAATCAGGGACTTGAATGTGATGTTTTCCACCATAATGCCCGCTTCGTAGTATAATCCATGATCGGATATTTCGGTTATATTCCCCGCGAAAGAGTTTCTCATACTTGAGGTTAATTCCTCCCGGCTGAGAACAATGTCTTCCGGTCTGATGGCTATGTATCCATGGCTGTTCGCAGGTTTTGCACCCAACTCGATCTCTATGTTTCCTGTGGATGCTTTTGTCCCATGAAATTGCGCGGCGAAGAGATTTTTCATACCGACAAAATCAGCGACAAAGGTGGAATCCGGGCGTTTGAAGATGCTTTCCATTGTTCCTGTCTGTATGATTTTCCCATCGTTCATTATCCCTGCCCGGTCTGACAGCGAAAGCGCTTCCGCGAAATCGTGTGTAACCATGAGAAAAGTGACGTTGGAATCCCTGTGCAGTTTCTTAAGCCCCGCTCTGATTTCCTCTCTGAAACCGGGGTCCAGTGCCGAAAGGGGTTCGTCAAGGAGCAGGATCTCCGGGTTCACCATCAGGGCCCTTGCCATGGCGACCCGTTGCAGCTCTCCGCCACTCAGATTGAGCGGAAAGCGATTCAGAATATAGGAGAGATTCAGATTTTCCACCAGGCGGTCGAATGTTTCATCGGACCGTTCTTTGTCGATTTTGTGGAAATGCAATCCATAGATTATATTTTCACGGACGGTCAGGTGAGGGAAGAGTGAGTAGTCCTGATAGACTATGCTTACCCCGCGTTTCTCAGGGGCGAGTCCTGTAACGTTTTTCTCGCTGATATAGATGCTGCCGCTCTTTACCGGGATAAGGCCGGCTATTGCTTCGAGTAGGACAGTTTTTCCGGCGCCTGTCGGTCCCATCAGGACAAAAAACTCGTTTGTTTCTATATCCAGATTAATGTTGAACAGATTGAACTCTTTGAGGTGGATGTTCAGGTCTCTTATTCTTATCATGCCTTTTCCCTGTCGTGGAGAGTGAGTATTCTCAAAATCAGAAAAAGTGTCAGGCAGATAAACACCAGCCATACCGCCACAGGCTGAGAGTATTTAAGGCCGTATGCCTCGAATCGCTCATATATCAGTACCGGGGCAATCATGGGATGGTAGGCGACGATTACCACGGCGCCGAACTCGCTTATCGCTCGGGCTGAGCACATGACAATACCCACAAGCATGCTGCGCCATGCAAGGGGGAAAGTTATCCTGAAAAATGTGCTGAACATGGATGCCCCCAGACTGCGTGATACCTTCTCCAGTCTGGGGGAGATGCTCTCAAATCCGTTCTTGACGGCATTTATGTAAAAAGGCATTCCAACGAAGGTCAACACCACAACTATGCCGGTAACGCTTCCCATGATGCGTATGCCGACCTGATTAAACAATTCTCCTATCCAGTGGTTCTTTCCGGCAACGCTGAGTATCGCTATTCCGACAACAGGATGCGGTATGACTATTGGCAGGTCGATTATGCTTTCTACGAGTTTTTTACCCCTGAAATCGGTACGGGCCAGCACGTAGGCGAGTGGTGTCCCGAAGACAAATGAAATCAGGGCTGCCAGTCCGGCCGTGTAAATACTAAGCCAGATCGACCTGACAACGTCCTTATCTTTGATTGTTTCCTTCAGCATCGCGAAAGATGGCGCCGTCATCAGCTCAATGAGGGGCAGTAGAATAAAAGCCATAATTACGATGCCGCAGGAGACGGTAACCCAGAAAAAAGGTTCCTTTTTTGTCACTTAGTCTTTGACCTCAACCAGCTTTTGCAGTGCCTCCGGTAGAGCCTTTTTCATCTCTGCGGTGGGCACCCTGCAGGGTATAAAGGGTGGTTGCCCCATTTCTTTCAGTATCTTAAGGCCGCCTTCGGGATCGAGCATGTATTCCAGAAAAGCCATGGCCGCTTCTGGATTGGGTGCTTCTTTGATCATGGTTACGCCATATGTACATGATTTTCCCTTGATGATCATGTGGGTTCCCGGCTTTTTGCCGGTAACCTCTACAAAGGCCTGTTTATATACATTATCGTACTTGTAATTTCCAAGATTAATTTCATCCGGAAGGACAATGTATTTCAGGCCATGTTGTACCGCGACGGAGAGATATTCCCAGGCGTAGTCCATATTCCCGGTCTGGAGCAGAGATATCAACTCCACCGATTTGGGGCGGACATTTTCTTTGGGTCGGTTTGCCAGCAGTTTTTTGTAAAGGCCGGGTTTCTTCAGGGCCTTTTCCGCGAGCTGTATGACCATGAGAGAACGATAGCCACAGGGGTCGAGATTCGGATCGGAATGCCCCCATACAACATCTTTCTTCTGGAGGATTTCATACCAGTTGTCCACGTTTACCTTGTCTGCATAGGCGCTCTTGTCTGTGTAGCAAAGGACGAGCTGATTGGTGGCGAAACGGATGTTCCAATCGGCATAACCGGGTATAAGCAGTTTGTCTATCACCTTATAATCTGCCGATGCCATGATGTCGCAGGGTTTGCCTACATCCGTTATCTTTCGCGCACACTTCTGGCTTCCGGCAGGTTCACGCTGAAGATCGACACCGGGATATTTAGCCTCAAATGCCTTTTCCATGGCCGCTAGAGGGACAGAAAGGCTGCCCGCGTGGAACATGGTCAACTTGCCGGAAGGCCCGGCAATCGCGGATGTCGAGAGTAGCATAACAATCGTGCATGACAGTAACATAACAACAGATCTTAAAACGTCTTTTCTTTTCATCATAAATCCCCTTCTTTCGATTCAGATTTGCTTCTGGTAACCGTAAACCGGCAACCGTATCTTACGGGCATACCTACCATATTTGTCATTTCACGTCAATATAAAATATTAATAGTCAGTCTGAGATATTAATGGTTATTGTTTCATTCTTATTGATTTTTCTTGTCCTGCGTGGTATTTTTCGAACCATGGATAAACTGCTTACGACAAAAGAACTGGCCGGGTTTCTGAGATTGAATGAGAAGAAGGTATATCAACTTGTAAAGGAGGGGAATATTCCCCATGTGCGGATTGCCGGCAAGTGGCTTTTTCCTGAGAGACATGTCACGAGATGGATAGATGAAAATGTGCAGAGGGAAAGAGATATCCTGATTGTGGGAAGCAATGATGTCCTTATGGAAAAGCTTGTGCTTCTCTATTCCCAGGAGAACTTTCCGGGGTCAGTGGCTTTCTATTCTTCGATGGGCAGTTCCAAGGGTGTGCACGCCCTCTCTCTGAAAAAAGGGCAGGTATGCTGTACTCATCTTCTGGACATGGAGACAGGGGAGTATAATCTTCCATTTCTCGATAGAGTTCTCTCGGGGCAGAGATATGTAGTGGTTAACCTGTGGCGCAGAAAACAGGGTTTGATTGTAAAGAAGAACAATCCCATGGGACTGCGAGGACTGGAAGATGTTATAGAAAAGGGAGCAAAATTTATCAACAGGAACGAAGGATCCGGCACGCGTGTCCTCTTGGAATATTTTCTGAGAGAGAAGGATTTGAACGAAAAAGATATCGCCGGTTTTAATGAGGAAGTCGACAGCCATATGGATGTGGCCCTCAAGGTCTTTTTCGGTGAGGCGGATGTGGGATTGGGCATAGAATATGTCACATATCCCCTTGGTCTGGATTTCCTGCCGCTCAAGGAGGAAATGTTTGATCTTGTTATTCCCGGAGAACTGTGGTCCACGAGCGTTATAAAAGGATTCGTGGATTACATAGACCCGGTCAGAATAAACAGCCTGTCCAAAAATCTTCCCGGCTACAATCTGAAAGACACGGGAAAGATCAGATTCGGGAATTGATGGGTTTGAACGTACACTTTTAACCTTTCAAAAAAAGTATTTTTAAGTTTTCATGCATTATCTTAAGAATACTGAATATGCTACGTATACCTTTCTGTACTCTTGTTTTAAAAACCTACAACCACAATAGAAGGTTTTAATTAGCAATCAGCAACAAGGGTCAAACGTAGACTTGACCCCATTATGATCTTAATCAAAAAAGGCCTGACACAAACAGGAACTGATTCCATTCAGATGATAATGGTCACCCGGAGATGGGGTTCTCCCCCCTTTTTTATTTCTGACTGTCTTCCCGTGTAAGCCAGGGCCGTTTGTCGGGCCCCACGCGTTTCCTAATTGCCGTAGCAATCCATTCAAAGGGAAGATCGGCACTGGCCGGAAATTTCTCGACATATTCGATATAGGGCTTTCCCGCGAGGTCTTTCTCTGGAAGAACGGCATCCGTCGTCCCGTCAAATTCAACCGTCGTCAGGCCGTTCTTTTCGCAGAGATACCTGTCGAAGGTGGCGGCGGCACTTATCCACTTTCCGTCGATATGGAATTGATTGTAGCCGTGGCGGGGAAAAATATTCGTGCCCGTCATCCTGACGATATGTTCGGGGACACGGTGATTCCTGATTCGTGCGAAGACAAGCCTGCTAGGAACTCCGGCAGCCCGTGCCAGCGCCGTGAGCAGAACGGCCTTCTGTACGCAGTACCCCTTGCCCCATTCGAGCACCCGGGATGCCTTGAAATCTTCTTCAAAGACGGAAATCATGAAAAGATTGTAGCGAACCGAATCGCGCACAAAGTAGAAGAGCTGTTTGATCTTTTCACTATCGGTCCGGCAATCACTTGTCACGTTTCGGGCGCAGTCGATGATGGCCTCGTTCTCCGATTCGATCGTAAATGTCGGTTGCGTAAATACTTCCAGATCCTCTCCATTACCGTAATTCATCGTACCATTTTTTCCTTTCGTCGTTTATTCCTTTATCATCAAGAAGGGTCGTGGCCGGGATCAGTTTTGAAGCCTCAGGAAAGATGCCGGAGTTCAAATCTGTTTTCGACCCATGTCAATCACCTCTACTGTACTTTTCAGTTTCGGCGCGGTATCCCGGATTATCTGACAACTCTCCATTCATTTTTTCCATAGCACCTTTATATTAATTGCCAATAATAGGAAAGAATAATTCGTGTTTTCTAAATAACTCTATTTCCGGCTCCTGAGCATCAATGGCCAAAAAATCATCCCAAGCTACTGTTCTTGCAATTCGTACCATACTAGAAATAAATCAAATGCGCTGGCTTTTGTTAATAATTAAGTAAGGTGTCCCCGGAACTTTCCCGGAACTTTGTGGATATTGACCTGTTCGGATAGCCATGCGAATGCTGCAATGCGCAAACGCCTATCCAGGTCTTTTGCAGAATCGGTGTGCATATTAGTCCATCGCAAGGTGTGACCTTACTGTGTGAATACTTAATATTTAAGATGTGACCCTGAAATCTCCCGGGTTTCGGCGGATTTCCACGCGGGATCTTTGCTTTTTTTGCAAGACTTTTAAAAATCTCACTTTATGAGATGCCCTGGAAGCTTCAGCGGATCGTGACGCCTCGGCCCCGGAGGTAGTCCTTCAACTCGCCAATCCCAATAATCCCATCATGGAAAACCGAAGCGGCAAGCAATACTGTAGCGCCCGCCTGGACGGCCTCATAGAAATGATCCAGTGTTCCTGCGCCGCCGGAGGCCACCACGTCGGCTGAGACCGCTTCCTTCATCGCTCTGATCACCGGCAGATCATACCCGGTCTGCACGCCGTCACCGGCTTTGCTGGTAGGCAAAATAACCAGAACACCGTATCCGTCAACACGCTTTGCCCATTCGATCGCGTCTGCGCCGGTGGCTGTTCGTCCCCCATCGATGTAGACTTCATAGCCTGAGGGCATGGCCTCGTTCCGATCCACGTCGATGGCCACCGTCACCTTCTCGGCGCCCAGAGTTTTGACCATTTCTGCGATCAGTTCTGGCTTCCGAAAGGCGGCGCTGCTGGTTGACACCTTGTTTGCACCCGCGTTTAGCACCAGCTCGGCCGATTTCACATCAGAAATCCCGCCGCCAACAGTAAAAGGCACCGTAGTGACCTCGGCGACGCGTTTGACGACGTCGAGCATGGTGGTCCTTCCTTCCACAGTAGCTGTGATATCCAAAAGCGCCAGTTCGTCTGCGCCGGTTTCACAATAGGCTCGTGCGCATTCGACCGGATCACCGGCGTCTCGAATGTCCACGAAGTGGACGCCCTTGACGACGCGTCCGTTCTGCATGTCCATGCAGGGCATGATTCGAATTGCTTGGTCCATTCTGTACCTCTTCCTTATCTTGTTTTATGGTACCCTTCTTCCCTCATATTCGGAAATAAATCAAGGACCACCATGCTAATTTATGAGCTCCCTCTTTGGGAATTAAGGCGACATAACATATAATTTTCTTGACCGTTGCACGGGAATGTCTTAGGTGTTTTAGATGCCTAGAATATCAAGAATTATTGCCGTAGATTATCCGCATCATATCACCCAGCGTGGCGTTCGCTCTATGGACATCTTTCACAGCGACCACGATCGGAATCAGTATTTGCAGTTTATAAAAGAAGAGGCCCAGAGATTTGAGATGGACATTCTTGCCTGGTGCCTTATGACCAACCATGTTCATTTCATTGCGGTACCCCACACTGAAACCTCGTTTGCCAAGGGATTTGGCGAAGCCCATAAACGATACACCCGTATGAAAAATTTCCGTGATAATGTTCGAGGATATTTATTCCAGGGGCGATTTGATTCCTGTGTACTTGACGAGCGTCATTTGCTGGCTGCCGTGCGTTATGTCGAAAATAATCCGGTTGCTGCGGGTATGGCCAAGCATGCATGGGAGTATACGTGGTCCAGCGCATCATATCACGTCGGTGATATCAAGGAAGATATTCTGGTGAAAAGCAGGGATTTATATGGTCTGGTAAATGATTGGCGAGAATATCTAGATGAAGGAATTGCGGAAAGTGACGACATAGATAATGTCAGGAAATCCACAAGGACAGGGCGTCCCGCGGGTGATTTTGAATTTGTGAATAAGCTTGAAAAGCTGACAGGTCGGTTGTTGCAGAGGCAAAAACCCGGACCTAAGAAAAAACAAAAGACTGAATTAGGTGTTATGTCCCCATAATCTCCAATAGAGAAGTGTCCCTGATTTCCTGATTTCCCCTACTTCATTTCTGTGGGACGATCCGACGGGTGTCTCTTACAGCCCACCGTTGCTTAAACCCAATCCAGATAACGTATATAAACATGAAAATGGTGGAAACCGTAGCCGGCAGGGCACTTTCTTTACTGAAAAGGGAGAGTGCGATCCCTGCCGCAAGTCCGTAATTCTTGATGGTACCAAGCAGCACCAGGCTCATCGTCGTTTGGGGGTCGATTCGAAACAGTTTTCCAACCCATTCGATAATCAGGCCCAGAGCAAACATGCTTCCGACGGCAATGGCGGCGACGGGGAGCAGCTTCATGGGCTGGTGGGTGAATATGTCCTGATTCAGCCCCACAATCGAGTATACCACAACAAAAAAGCTCCAATTAGTGATTGCACCTTTTATTTTTTCCAGATCCTTGTCGATTTTTCTCCAGCGCAGGATCCGTGAAACTATCAGAGGAATGATGATCAGCACAATCGCAGCGATAGAGAGTCTCTCAAGTACGAACCGACTTGACTCTAAAAAATTGTATAAAACCAGCGGCAGGATTACCATTGCGCCGAGGTATCCTCCCATTGTTCCGGCAAGGGAGAAGGCATTGTTACCCTTCAAAAGATCGGTAAAGGGGATGACAGCCACGGCGGGGGGCATAATGGCAAGCACGATAAAACCGTTCCAGAGTTCCTTGTCATGTATGAAAAGTGCGCTCATCCCTAGGATAAAGCCGCCAAGGACCGCGTAACTCATTAGTACGCCTAAGATAGCCGGAATGATGAGGGAGCGTGGGGAAGGGAAGGCACCTCGTGAGATTCCCATCGTTGACATGCTCATTACCAGGGCAAGGGCCGGGAGCGTCAGATGTTGAGTCCATCTGCTGGCCTGGGGGAGAAACAGGCCCATAACAAGCGCCAGAGAAAGGATGAAATCCCTGTTTTGCAAAAGCTTTACGATCTTTCTCACCATGTCTCTTTCAACACATTCCTTGCTTTACTGTTATTTTAAGGATCAGATTCTCATTGGAATAAGAGGTAATTACCTATACTTCCTACACTAAAAAACAAACAATTGGCAATATTCTTTTTTTAAAATCTAGAGCGAAACGTGTACTTAATTTTTTAAACAGCCACTCTGAACTTTTCGTATCGTCGTTCCAGTAGATCTGGATTGGGCCATAAGCTTGAAGATCGTGGGAGCATGATTTTCTTCAGATGCATTCCCTGAAGTCCGTGGAGCAGCATGGGCCCGTCCTTTTTCTTTCAGGATATCATCCCGAACCTCGATGACATAATCGGGCCGTATGCCGATCATGAAACGGTCAAAGGCGGCATGGTGCAGTTTGCAGAGGGCAACACCGTTATTCACAATGGGATCACCATCGGGTTCTCCATCCGGGATGATATGAGCCGCGTCCAGAAGTTCGAGATGCTTCAGGCGGCGATGTGTTCCCACATCCCGAACAGGGGCGAGCAGATGGTGCGATATTACGGCTATTACAGCAACGTCTCGCGGGGAAAACGGAAAGAGGCAGGAACGGACTATGTCATTCCCTGCATTCTCGAACCGCAGGGGGATTCAAAGGCATTCCGGAAAAGCTGGGCGCGGTTGATTCAGAAGATATATGAAGTCGATCCCCTGGTCTGCCCAAAGTGTCGGGGGACCATGCGGATCATCAGCTTTATTGAAGACCCGTCGGTGATTCGGGCCATCCTTGAACATCTGGGCTTATGGCTGGCCAGAGCAAGGCCACCGCCGAAAATCTCATACGCCGCGGACGCTCTCTTTTCCCATTCTTCTGCCAACACTCAGTTCCGTAAGCAAGCTCAGGACGAAGTCTATGGCAATCCAGAATATTCATGGGATGATTATATTCAGTCATAACGCTTTGTGAATTTGCGGCGTGCAGGAAAGGTCTGCCCGAAAAAGGCTCAAATATGCCTGTTGAGTCGCGGCAAATCACAAATATCCACATCGTATGCGACAATCGAAGGCACCCGGTCCCTTTTACAATAGCACTTCTCTTTACCATTAAACACCAACACAACATCTTGTGGAAAAAATAATTGACATACAAACGGAACTTTCCTATATTTGCCCCGTCAGAAAGCAATATCTTATAAATTAAATTAAATACAGAAGAATTTGTTACTGCCGGACATCTGATTTTTCAGGGATGAGGTGAATGCATACGTTAGAACGTTTACAGTTTATTCCTATTGAGCAATTAACTGATTATACAGGGTGAAAAATGAATATTGCAAAAAAAATCCACAATGACTCAATTGTAGTTGATGCCACCGGACCATTAGCTGTGTTAGATGAATATCATCAAAACTACATGCAAGGCGGTGTGACCGTTGTGGCTGCGACAGTTGGATATGGGAGTTCAGATCTTGGCAGTCTTGATGCCACCGTGAAAAATCTGAAGAGCTGGATTGACAAGTTCAAGGATGACTCAAAAAAACTTCTTCATGTGACTTCAATTGATGATATCTTCCGAGCAAAAAAGGAAGGAAAATTGGGGATTATATTTCATTTTCAGGGCAGTACTCCTTTTGAGGGCGATCTCAATAATATTGAACTCTATTATCGGCTGGGTCTTCGAATGTCCCAGTTGTGTTATAACACCGTGGATCTGGTAGGGTGCGGCTGTACTGAAATCAAAGATTCCGGGTTAACGGAATTTGGAGAAAAAGTCATTGGGGAGATGAATCGATTGGGAATTGTTGTGGACTGTGCGCATACTGGTTATCAAACTTCCCTGGACGCCATTGAGACTTCAAAAAGTCCCGTTATCATTTCCCATGGAAATCCCAAGGGGGTTTATAACAACCGAAGAAATATTGAAGACGATTTGATCAGGGCCATAGCCAAAAACGGTGGGGTTATAGGCTTCAACGGTTTCCCAGGGTTGGTGTCAGATAAATCCAAACCGATCCTGGATGATATATTGGATCATGCTGAATATATGGCAAAACTGGTAGGAGCTGAGCATATCTGCTTCGGGATGGATTACTACGAGTATCAGGCTGGAATCGCAGATGATCAAACTGCACAATTTGTTTATCAATACCTGATTGAATCCGGTACCTGGACCGTGGAAGAATATGCGCCCCCACCCTGGCACTATCCACAGGGGATCGAAATGCCGGAAAAGTTGGCCAATCTGACTATTGGGCTTCATAATCGGGGGTTTTCAGAAGAGGAGATTAAAGGGATTCTTGGGCTGAATATCATCCGGGTTTTCAAAGAAATATGGAAGTGATTTATTGTTGCATCATTTATCGTTTCTTGCTTCGGACCGGCTAAAATTGGGGGACAGGTGACGAGTACATGTCTTCCAATTTCAGTTCAATTTGTTTCAATTTATAAGTATGAACATGACACCAGGGTAAATGATTCAGAAAAACCAAAGGTGAAAAGAGCATAATTAACTAACAATAGTGGCTCTCGCTACTTGAATTAATTCAATAAAAAACAGGGGAAACAAAATGGCAATTACCCCCAATCCAACATTGTTGTGGTTTGTTATTGTTTACTGTCTGATTATGGTTATTCTGGGGATCTGGTATTCGCGCCGCATCACAAACAGTGATGATTTCATCTTGGCTGGACGGTCTTTAGGTCCAATCGTTTTGACTGGAACACTACTGGCAACTTTTGTCGGAAGCGGCACTGTCACCGGCGGGGTCAATTCGTTGGCCTATTCATATGGCTTTTGGGTCGCTGGCGTCGCCCCCATTCTCATCAGTTTTTTCGGTTTGGGCATATTATATCTCATCGCACCAAAAATCAGAGATTACGGTAAATATACTATTTCTCAGATTCTGGAATCTCAATATGGACAAGTGGCAAGAGTGATTTCTGCAGTTATTGTCATTCTTGCTTACGTTGGCATGGTGGCTTATCAGTTTAAAGGGTTTGCCTTTGTTTTAAATGTCACAACAGAAATTCCAGTGGATGTCGGAACGATTATCTCCGCGATTCTAATCATATTCCTGGCTGTTATTGGTGGTCTGATGGCTGTTGCTCGTACGGATACAATCAGTGCTTTTTTTGTCGTCTTGGGCTTGATTGTCGCTATACCGTCAGTCCTGATCGCCGGTGGTGGCTGGGACAGTATTGTTTCAAATTTGCCTCAAGAAAACCTGACCATGACGGGAAATCTTTCAACATTTGAGATCCTTGGTTTTATGCTGCCATACCTGTTTTTAATGCTGGGTGATCAGAATATATATCAGCGGTTGGCATCTTCAACCGGCAAAGAATCCGCCAAGACCGGGCTGATTGGCCTTTCTGTCGGCCTGTTCCTGGTTTATCCCGCCATTGCTTTTATCGCGACGGTAGCCCGTTCAGTATTTCCTGACATTGCACCAGGGATGGCCCTGATTGCGATGACGACGTTGATGCCGACTTTTTTCGCTGGAATCATGTTGGCAGCGGTGGCCGCTTTTATCGTAACCACTGGAAATTCATACTTGCTGTCCGCTTCAACATCGATGGCTTATGACGTCTATGTCCGTTATTTTCGTCCAAATGCTGAATCGAAGGAGATCCTTCTGGTCACCAAATTAACGATTCCCATCCTTGGAGTACTGGCATATGTCCTGTTGCAGTTCTTTCCAACAATTCTGCAGTTGCAAATGACATCATATCTTGTGTATGGAGCCGGTATTACACCTGCTGTCCTGGCAGTATTCTTATGGCCCAGAGTTAACAAGTACGGAGGAATCGCATCGATGATTATTGGTGTCGTTTCAACCCTGGTATGCTACAAACCTTACGGACTGAAAGGAGCTGCCATCGCTATTCCATTGGCCATAATTAGCCTGATCCTCGTTACGTTGCTGACGTCAAAGAAGGAGAGAGTGTCTGTGTGAAGCTGCTAAATTGACTCCAGCCTGTTACCGGCAGCCTGATATTCAAGAATTTGAAATGCTTTTTCTATGATCAGGCTTCCGGCCTCAACTGATGGTATCCCGCCATTGTATATATTGGTAATCAGTGAATACTCAAATCGGATATCAGCATGTCCGCTAAAATCCGCTGCCCGCTTTTGCAGGTCAGAATCCAGTAACTGAAAAACAAGATATGCGGACATGCTTTTTGACGCCATATTACCACCACCTGGTCGTTCTCCTATCAGTACGATCGTTAACCTGGACTTCAGAGTTTCGGCGATGGCCTCTGAAACCTTCACCCGGCCATATGGGACAACAATATTCTCCCCCATCGTATACTCTCGGCTGGATAACCCGTCTTGTAGCACGGGTAGAAGATTGGGGACATTATGGTGAACTGCTTCTGCGCTCAATCCGTCAGAAATAATGATCTGAATGTCACAATTTTCAGGATTTAGCCCTTTAATGGATTCTTCGGAAAGCTGACATCCGAGGTCGGGGTTTGCCAGATAATCAGCCCGGCAATCCGCTTTAGTATAAACAATCCGAAACGGGACATTCACTTTCTCAATTAATTCCATATCCAGTTGATTGCTAATCGCCATTCTGGTCATCGCCTGATTGGAGCAGATTGATCTGGAAACCTCATTAGTTGGTCTCGGGCCTGCGCTCTTGAAATCATAAGCCAGAGGCAAATGCTCTTTAAGTCTTTGAAACTCGCCATCTGATTGACAAAAAATCCGCGGATTACCCCAATTTGATCCTCGAATAATTCTATCCTGATCATCTTTATCAAATATACCTTTTTCCAACGCCCACTCAAGAAACATAGGAGCTGGTTCACGATCATGAACTTCTCGTAAAGTCTGGTCATCATGACCGCTATTTACAAAATGTGCCAGCATTCGGTCGGTCCCCAGATAGACATCCATAAAAAAGTTAGCCCCGGCTGCTGTCAGTAATTGAGCCGCTATCTGTTGCCCCTCCCTGCGAGTGTTGGAATGCATGGTGTAGCTGGGACTAATCCCCATGGGTAGCCCCATGAGCTTCCCCATAAAAAGATCCTGTAAATTGGCAATAATAAGTTCAAAATCTTCCAGGTGGGTCTCCGGCCCGATAAACCCGGTGGCATTGTTTACCATAAATGGGTCATAGCGTCTGCAAACACCATAACAAAGGGCCTCACATGTGGTCATATCCATGCCGTTATGTTTGCCATAGGTAACCTCACTTCCTTGACCTGTCTCAAAATATAGAAATTGATCAGCTATATTTTTTAAAGGCCCCGATTTTTTCATTGTCAGATATGCCTGATCTAAAAGATCAATGGTCACATCAAACTCTTCAGTCAGGGTTGAGCTGGTTCCCGCAAGACTCTGAAAAAGAATCTCTGTTGGAGCTCCTGCTGCCAGAGCCTTTAGCTGGGTTTTTATATGAGCCAAAACACAAATTTGTGTGGGTATGTTCAAATCACGGCGAATCTGATCAATATGAGTAATGATGGAAATAACGTTTTGCACCGTGTCTTCCGCTGGGTTTACGCCAATCAGACAATCTCCCATACCCATGGCCAAATCATTGTAGATAAGCAATGTTATTGCACTCAAATTGTCAGTGGGATGGTTTGGCTGAAGTCGAAATGACAAGGTTCCCTGGGCACCAATCTCAGTCCTCGCTTTGGTTTTGTGGTTGATCTGTTTTGAAATGAACACCAACTCATGCACATCCAATAGCTTTGTCAACGCAGAAACGATAACAGGTGTCAGACCGGAACCGATGGCCTTAATTTTTTCCCCGCTCAAAGTCAGCAACAGATCCTTGAGCTCTCCCATTGTCAAATGAGATACACTCTCAAATTCCTTCTGATTTATATCATACCCACAGCGCATCACTTCATCGATCTCACCTGAATCGGTAGTCAAAGGTCTGTTGTAGATGTGCGCCACTGTTAGATCGGATAGAATTTTTCGAGCAGCTTCCCTTTCCAGAGGGCTTTGTGCCGTAAGCCCAGCCATCCTGTCTCCCGCCTTGGAAATATCAGCAGCCCCAAGTAAGCTCTTCAACCCCTTGAACAAAAACTCCCTCTCGAACAGCACGGTTTCATATTGAAGTTCAGGATCTGGGGTCGGGACAGGTAGGGAGTTGATTGATGGTAGCTTGGTCATTTCTTTTTATCTCTTCTGATTGTTTTGGTTAGTGAATACCAAAGTAGGAAACCGGTATAATCTGATGTTTTGGTTTTCCAATATTTACAAAATGTGCATTGCGTTCTGAAACTTCGTCGATAACAACCAGATTAACAGGGAGACGTCCCCATTCGGTAGCATAATTTCCGAGTGTTTTTCCGATATTGTATTTTATGATAAGTACGACAGCCTTATCCCTGGTTAATTTCAGCGAACGAAACTCCTTGGCCAGTTTGCTTCCAAATTCTTTGATTAAGGAAATTGAGGGGATGCCACCGTTTTTGTCTCCAATAATTTGAATACAAGCACCAGATACTGACGCTGAAACAAGATGCAGTGCATGTTTCAAATCTGAAAATTCAGGGGCCATGGATAGTTTTGCCACAATGGGAAGGTCTGTCAGCGGCATAGTACTTAGATCAGAGATATAAACACTTGTCCCCGACACTTCCGTGCTGTGTAGAGCCAACCCGGATACCGTAGCCCGCCCCATTTTCTCCGGGATATATTTTTTTATACTTCTCGTTAACAGTGAAGAGGCGAAAATCCGATATGCCAGATCAATTCCCAGATCTCCATAGAAGGTTTTCCCCGGCAATTCAACCCCATTCGCCAGTTTATATAGCAACTCCCCAACTCCACCTGAGAATGTTATCGCAGATTTCACACTATTGGGAGCCGGATGAAAAGGAAACTGCACAATACTGGTTGCTTGACTATTGGTAAAGAATTCCTGATTATCTGTGACAATCGCTTCCAACCCCGATACATAGTAGTCAAGAATTTTGCTGATCTTATTCTGAATGTCATCACCTATGGTTAAATCCAGGTTTAAAAATTCCAACAATTTTTTTCCATAAGGGGAATAGGATTCTAAAAGATATGTCCCCTCCCTGAATCGAAAATGCCTGGCACCGATAAAGTAACTGCCTGTACTAGAAATATTGCCGTTTATCCCCAGTGCTGGATTCGTCGTTCCCCCTCCAATATCCAGATTAGTAATTGGAATTTGATCATGACATTTGGAAAGGTAGGAAACGGCACCCATGAACGCTAACCAGGATTCCAAACAAGGATCAGCAGCAGTAGCGATAATCGTTTCACCAATACGGTCTTTCACCATTTCTGCTATGGCGGATGCATTACGCTTTTCAGCTGCCAAACCTGTAATAATTGTTCCGCCGGTAAAAACGTTTTTTGGCTGAAACAGTTCGTGCGCGAACCACTCATCCAAAAGGTCACTGATTTTTTGATGATCTATTAAACCTGATGCTAAAAAGGGCGTAAAACACGGTTCAGTTTGAAAGATAACTTTAGGGTGGCCCAGCTCCATTCTGCCGGTCACACTATTTTGTTCGATTTGTGCCTCTGTCACCATAGCACTGGTTGTGGTTGAACCGAAGTCCAAACCAACCATCTGTACACTCTCCCTTGCTGCATTTACCATATATCAGATCTTCAAAAACAAGCGCATCTTGATAAATTAAACTTTATTGCAGATACCCTGGCGGGGGCCTGCACGAATTCCCTAGACCTATTCAGCTCACTCATAAACGAGCCTGTCTTTGAGTTGTGTTTATTTAATCCTGACGTTTTCTTTTTCCAATGCTTTTTGGACATTAGAGATATTGACTTGTTTACAGGTGACATTGTCTTTTACCGACAGGGCGGCAGCTGTTCCGGCTCCCTGCCCGGTCACTACGCAACACATCATCTGTCGGGTAGCGGCATGGGATATTTTGTCACCCGCCACAGACCGCCCGGCAACCAATAGATTTTCAACCTTTTGCGGAAGGATGTTCCTGTAAGGGACATGAAAATATCTGCCTGTAGAAGGCATCACTGCAATTTTATGGCTATCCAGAAATTCTGGGAATATGCCAATGGAGTCATCGAAACGGGCCTGGTGCAATACATCCTGTTCTGTCAGATTGTATTCACCAATAATTTTTCTTGATTCCCGGATTCCGAGGGAGGATCCGATATTACGGAGCCGGGCCTTTTCAAAACCGGGAGTGTATTTCTTCAGTGCTGCCACAGCCCACATGACCTGCTGCCTGCCATCCATTTCCGCTTTTGTCAGATCCCTCACATCAGTTGAATCGATATTTGGCATATGTATCGCGTTCATGTTTGTTATCTCACCCGCATCAGTAAAATTTCCCCAAAAGCTTTCCAGGCGAATGTCTTTTGGAATCTCACCCGCTTCTTTCGCTTTATTGAAAGGTTCTACCAGGTGAGTAGAGAACTCGGCTTCCTCTTTATCACCGGATTTACCATTCCAGTCTGAAACAGAGCTGGGATTGCTCAAGACATAATTGAGAAATGTATCCATATCCACACCACTGCAGCCGAAATTTACAGAGACCGCCTCCAACGCTTCTTTCGCGTCCAAACGATAAGGAACCCCGGCAAACTTGGCGATATCAGCATCTCCAGTGGCATCTATTATCCTTTTGGCGAGAATGGCCTGTCTTCCTGATTTACTTTCTGTAATCACACCTTTGATTGTATTCCCATCCATAATGACATCTACGGTCTGACAATGCAGAATGGGGACAATCCCGGCTTCTTGTACCATCTGGTCGGCAATGAATTTAAATATTTCCGTGTCCAGGACTTCATATAAAAAAATGGGGGTGCTTGCACCCATCTCTTTGGCTCTTCGCTCCCATTCAACACCAATGCCTCCGGCATCGACTGTTTTAATATTGGATCGATACCAAGCAAGTGTTCCAATCATAGACTGGGTAATAACACCGCCAAAACATCCATACCTTTCCACAATCATTGTCTCCACTCCCTGTCTGGCAGACGCCAGAGCAGCCGATAGTCCTCCCGGGCCACTGCCAATTACCAGGATATCTGTCTCCGCCATCACCGGAACCGTTCTTGCCGGTTCTTCAATATGTTTCATAGCCGCGCAACTCCCTAAAAGTTTTTTGTTATAAGTTAATAGCCAGCGCTTTAACGAACCGACCATTGTCCCTGATACCAATTCGATATGCTACTCATAGTACTCATCTGATCAATTTGTCAATGGCGGATTTTTTTATTCGTTTTTAAACTCTGTCCCACGATATTTGTATAAAAGGAGTCCTTCCGGTGTGAAGCCATCATCATAGTGTCCCGACGTAGTTGTCGTAATCGTCAGAGGGTATTCAGGAAGTATTTTAGGCTTGAAAATGCCTTGTGGAGAAACGAGAGGGATTTTCTGATCATCAAAGATGAATCCCTGCGCAAGGATTGATCTCGGGAGCACATCACCGTGAATATTGACCTGCTCGGATAGCCACGCGAATGCTGCAATGCGCAATCGCTTATCCAGGTCTTTTGCAGAATTGGTGTGCATATTAATCCATCGAAGGGCGTTGTCTTAATTTACGAATACTTAACATTTAAGATGTGACCCCAAAATTCTAAGAAAAAACAAAAATCCTGAATTAAGTGTTATGTCCCCTTAATTCCCTAATTTACTTGTTTATTGCTCTATTGATACATTCACTGCAAAAGGGCCTCTGTAATTGAATTCTAAATTAAACTTCACTCTCTTTTGGTGTTCCAATCTCTGCCAAACATCGCGTTCAGCGTATAATTTGTGCATGAATATCCTGTCTTGATATTTGTCTCTCATTATAAACCCATATGATGCTTCTAACTTGTCAATACTACCAGTATACTGCACAGGTTTTCTTTCACTTAATACGATACCTCGTGGCTCTTTTTTGACCCTTGTATCAATATTCGCCTCTCCGAGTTTGTAAAATAGCTTCATTGCGTCAGCTCGGAGTCCATCTAAATAAAGAAGCCTTGCATACCAAAACTGTGCTACGTAATGCGTATCACCTTCCGTAAATGACCTTCGTAAGTAATGTTTTACCTCTGCATCATTTGGAGCATCTTCTTTATTAAGAAGGTTAGCTAAGAGAAAATTTGCTTGTTTATCACTTGGATTAGCATCAACACAGCCTTTCATAACTTTAATTGCTTTTGGTACGTTTCCATTTCGTTCAGACATCTTAGCCAATCTAGAAGCTATGTATGCGCTTCTTGGATTCGAGGCAAAAGCTGCCTCCAAGGATTCTTGTGCTTTAGGATGGTTTTCAATAATTTCACTAAACTTAGAATCAGCATCTAACACGAAGCTATCGTTGGGAAAAGATTGTAGTGCCTTGTCTACAGTTTTTTGAATTTCTGTGATTTTTCTCTGAATTGTAGTTTGATCAGCTTCTACGATCATTTCAGACAATTCTTCTAATCCTACTTTAATCAAAGTGTGATAAGGATGGGCACTTATTGGATCTTTAGAGATCAATTCGTAGGCATATTTTTTAGATTCGTGCCTATATTTATTTACTTCTATGGGATTCCTTGATTTTTCTGCTTTCTTCAACGATAACTCTGCAAGAGAATGAATAATTACTTTGCTGTAACGATCGTTTTTACGTGCTCTTAGTAAAATTTCTGTTGCTTTCTCCAAATTCCCTGCTGGTGAATTCATCTCAAATATAGCTTCTTGATGTGTTAAAATAGGATCATTTCTGAAACGTTGCGTCGCAATCTCATAAATCTTTCTAATCATACTTGGGTCTTTAAAAATGCTCATTAGTTGCTTTGCGTTTGTTAACCCTTTAAATGCATCACGATCCGAATTGTAATCAATATCTAAGCAACTTATTATCCTGACATATTGATCATATCTATCGTGTACGTCTGTTAACACTCTTTCAAAAACCATTTCAGCTATATGGGGATGTCGTGACCTATACACATAATCTCTTATAATATCATCATGTGAAGCAAAAACTATTAATTCTAAAGGCTTAAATAGATTATCCTTAAAATTTGTAAAAGAAATACCATGGACCCTAGAGATAAGACCTGCTCGTGTTAGAATGCCAATCCTGTGCAAAATGCAGATTCCGGTCCAAACCTGCCACCCATTCCGGAACAAAGTTGCCACTGATTCCGGGTGAAACCTGCCACCCATTCCGGCGGAAAGTTTACCACTTTTCGGGTCATTTCCGGAATGCAAAAA
>Ga0222699_1000295_pt1 | contig 20391 bp, 19 predicted proteins | sample AntAcemetage1452_FD_179824 | JGI IMG/M metagenome (GOLD analysis project Ga0222699, IMG submission 179824) | Saline water microbial communities from Ace Lake, Antarctica - #1452 | ecosystem: Environmental > Aquatic > Non-marine Saline and Alkaline > Saline | place: Antarctica: Ace Lake...
CATCAAAACCTATCGGATCGCTACCTGCATATCCATGTGATTCTCTATGTGCTTGCGGTGCATGATTTGCGGTTATGTCTGCACCGGATTCACCAGCCCATTTCTTAGTTGCAGATGCCGGTAAATCATCAGCATCAACCTGTCCAGCTCCAGCGCCCCAATCTATATGTGTATTTTTAACTTTATCAGCACCAATGGTTAATGCGCCAGCTCCAGTTACGTCCCCAGTATGAGTGGCGTTTGTTTCTTTAGCTGTATTAAGAGTTACTGCTGCCCTTTCAGTTGCAAGGAACTTTCTGTAAATTGTACCTTCGGGAAGTTCATCAAAACCTATCGGATCGCTACCTGCATATCCATGTGATTCTCTATGTGCTTGCGGTGCATGATTTGCGGTTATGTCTGCACCGGATTCACCAGCCCATTTTCTGCTTGCAGATTCAGCAATATTATCTGCGGTCTTATTCGTTACCTCCGCTCCTGACAAATCAACCGAGTCTTTGATTGCTAAATTACCAGCGTCACTTATTGTTGCCATTACCTGTATTCCGGTATGGTTTGCACGTGCTCTGTCTGTATCGTGATAATGAGCAGCACTTACATTCCCATCTGTGAGATCGGTTTTTTGCACAGAGCTTAAATGAATATCGCCATCTTGACTATGTGTATGTGCCACCTTTGCTTGAGCAGCAGAGACTTCATTCAATCCACCGCTATCGAGAACTGTATCTGTGTTTTGAGCGTGCCTTGCTGCTGTATTTGTGGCAACATCTGCATGGTCTGAGCCATCACCATCTTTATGTGTGACGGCTGCCTCAATTTCCGCTCCGACAGAAGTAATGTCACTATGTCCACTCACCACCCCCGCAGCTTTGTCATAGGCGGTTTTCACGGAGTTTGGAGTTGCCGCTTTGACTATTGACTCAGATATAACCGAATCTTCAAGCTGAACTGCTCCTTTGACCGCTGTCGTGGCATCTTTTATTGTGATCTCAGGAGTTGTACCCTCTGAGGACTCAATCGCACCTGCTCCGGCGACTGAGGATACTTTCAGATCCGCATATGTCTTATTTGCTGCATGATTAGCAAGTGTTGGATTGCCCGACAATGTTAATGCCCCTGTCATCACACTACCAGCAAGCGGCAAATATTCTGCAAATACGTCGACAATATCCGTATTGAAAATGACGTTATCCGCCACTTCTGTTTGCTCATCCCAAGTATGTGCTCCCGCAATATCGTCTTCTGTGGTTTCTATCTTATAATTTGCCGTTGGGATACCACTTTGGGGAATATCAACAAGATTAGGTTCATTAAGAGCTACGGGTTTTGTTGTGCCAGCTACAAATATCGCCATTCCACAATGAATTGCCTCAAGTATGGCAATATAGACATTGTTTACTACTGCATTGGGGTTCAAATTTGTTAAATCTCTATCAAGCACCGTTAATCTAACAGCAATTATATCACTTATGCTTTCTATCGGAATACTTATATTCATGTTTTCTCCTTAAGAATAAGATGGAGTCTTAAATCCATCTGTTGAATTAGCTATCGTATTATACCAACTTCCTATTTTCCCCCCACTTAATCCTACTATGCCCCAATCTCCTTTTCTATCTCTATAAACTACCGTATCATATTGTTCGGCAGGAATCATTATTTTGGTCTCCATCTCTAAATGTAATATTTCTCCGTTGCGTTTTTTATCAAGAAGATTGGATAAACCTCTGTCCTTCAAAAGAACAATAAATTCCATTTTACTATGCCAGGGTAACTGCATCAAACTGGGGCTGTAAACTGGATAAATTTTAAAATGCTTATCTGAATTTGTATTTATGTTATAGTAATGCCAGAAATTTATTATATTGTCTTGATTTTCTAAATTACTATCAATTAAATCCAGATTAAACTCAAAATGATAACCAATTATCTCCTTCACCACCTCAACGTCCAAATTGACAAAATAATCAAAAACTGGAATTTCCTTATACCATTGATTCTTATCTTGAGAAACCTTGAAAAGCAATATAGCATCGTCAAACTCAATTCTAACATTTCCATAACCAAATGGAATTTTTGTGTAATCTGTAAGCATTATTTTCCTAACCTACTGTTATTTCCCATTCCACAGTCAACGTCTCACCATTCGCTAAAGTTTTGCTTGTCCACGATGTTGGAGTAGCATATGGTACTTGAAAATCACCAGCTCCCCAATTAAACCCAAGTTTTGCATCTGTGAAAGTTATAGCTCCACCAGCCACATAAGTTCCTGTAAATTTTGTTGATGTACCGGATGTTGTTCCAGATGTTGTTATCATACTTGACCAGTCGCCAGCAGTCTCTTTCAAAATTATACCATCTTTTCCTGTGGTAGGAGGTTTTGCTTGGGCTGTGAAAAGATTGTTTAATGCACGATCTACGGAATTTGAAAAATTACCATTTATAACTGACTTCAAGTCTTCTCCAATAGTATTTGTAATCCAATTCTCTTTTTCAATTGTTCCATCTTTTTTCTTGATTGAATATCGGTATCTGCCCCGAATCCCAATAGAATTTCCTGAAGATTTTTTTGTTAGCAACCTCAGGAGTTGTTGCTTTAATGAACTCTTGTTTTTTTTATTCATTTTTTTTCCTACAGTATTGAACTGTTTATTGTATCTGATAATAATATATTATCAGAGAAATTATGAATATAAAATGTTGTCATCTCGTCGGATAGACTAAATGAATCCTGTAAATTGCGAAGGTAAATAGTTATGATATCATCAGACAAACCCAATGAATCTTGTAAATTGCGAAGATAACTATTCGGCGCTATAATATCAGTTATGATATCATCAGACAAACCCAATGAATCTTGTAAATTGCGAAGATAACTATTCGGCGCTATAATATCAGTTATGATATCATCAGACAAACCCAATGAATCTTGTAAATTGCGAATACGGGATATTACCGTTGCTATATCATCGGATAGACTGAATGAATCATATAAAAGAATCTGACTTGCTTCCCAAATCTCTGTTGCTATATCATCGGATAGACTGAATGAATCTCCTAAACGAATATGACTTACTTCCAAAATCTCGGCTACCATCTCATCAGACAAACCTAACGAATCATGTAAAAGAACATGGTCTATTTCCAAAATCTCGGTCCACACTTCATCAGATAGATTGAATGAATCTCGCAATCTATACATATGAATTATCCCTTGTGTAATCTCAGTTGTAATCTCATCGGATAGATTTAATAAGTCCTGTAAACAAAAAGAATGTTTTCTTACAATATCATCGGATAGACCTAATGAATCTTGTAATCCACGTGTGTAATTTCCTATTGCTGTCATTTTATCTGATAAAACTAATTTATCTTCTATTTTTTGTATCTCTGACCAGATTCTTTTACCCAATTGAAATAAAGTAGAATAAGTCCGTTTTTTTATTTTGTTTTTGGATATTACTTTATCTTCCCATTCAATATTTTTTACCATCCATTGAAAACTATTACGGATAATTTTTTCCCCAAGATTATAATTTTGAGATCCCCACATTTCCAGATTTTTCTCCCCTTTTCCTTTGCCATATTTCCCATTATAATAATTTATCAAATCCAACATTCTTTCTTTTCTTGCCGTGAAGATTTGTGAAGATAAATCATCAAACTTTATTTTCCTGATTATGGTACCCTCTTTTCCTACATTTTTTTCAGATAACCTTTTCCCGCCACCAAGATGAGGTTTTCTGTCATTAAATTTGACGGTTATTCCATTCTCATAATCAAGATACCAAACATTATCCTCTAATATGCATAATTCTTTTATAATATCCGAGACAACCTGATTTATGAAAACTTGATTCAGATGTCTTAAGAACCTATACATATCGTAAATAAGTAAGTCATAATAGTGATAATATACTTGTTCATAATGCTGCGTAGTTGAATCTAATATCCAAAAGTTCCCAGAATTTGGATCTTTAAATTCAATAGTTGAGATCGGTTCAACGTCATAACCTATTATTTCGTTGAAATCAATAATTGGATTGTCTAAAATATATGTATGGTTATCAATGTCCCCATTCCCTGAATATGAACCGTCACTCATAACATATAAATTTTTCAAATTGTATCGGTCTATGATAAAGTAAGTACCATTATTAACAGAATTTTTATGTTGCAATTCTTCTACTTTATCAAATTCAAACCAAATCATCTTCACGTTGAATTGGCTTCCTGATGTTCTGAGCCAAATTCTATAAACACGTAATGTTTGAGGATTTTCCTGCTCATTTTGATGTATGAAAGCAAGGTCTTCCGGGAAACATTCTAAAGATCCAAGATTAAGAACTTCCCATATATACACTTCCTTCAATTCACCATTTTTAATTTCATAGACGCCCGCATGGTCATCATCTTCTTTTACGAGTATAAAAACCCTATTTCTATATTCAACAGCCCAATTCTCACCTGTTATAACATAGTCAATGATTTGCTTTCCTTCAAGCTCAGGAAATTGACCTGAATAAGTCTCTACATTGTCAAAAATCATATCTTCAAAGTTGATTTGAGAATTATCAATCGGTATTTTATATTTTGCAATGAGTTTTTTTGTATCAGTTTCAATAGAAAGAATAAATTCATTGATTGGTTTGTCTCCGCCTGTGGAAAATTTATATTTTGCTTCCTCATCTTCAATCTGAAGGATTTCACCTAAATACCATCCATTGTCTTTGAATAGTGTTGATAATTCGTAGCCAGTGACTGTAATGTAATCTTTTGCCGGAAGTTTATTTCTCACACTTCCGTCATTATTAACAAAATATCTCATTGATTTATCGCCACTATCGAGATAAAAGGTCATATCTAATCTGAATATCTTTTCGCTTTGACTTAGAAAATTTATCGGTGAAAAATATCCCGACTGTGTATAGTTCTTTATTACAAATGAAATAGTATCTGATTTGAATGTAAACAAGTCATCTTCAATATCACGTCTCAAATTATCGATCTCTTTGATATATTTTGTATCTAATGGCAGTGAGTCTATTTGAGTAATTGATACATGAAGAATATTTCCTGCAAATCCAGCTTTTCCTTCTACCCTGAAAGCAACAGCGTCTGATGTAAGAACAACCGTCTCATAGTATATCCCATTTGCCCTTCTCGGTTCTCCATAGTTATGACCAACCTCATAATCTATTATTACCCATACGATGCCATCGGATTCATAATTTTGAACTTCATAAGCAACCAAATATGTTCCTGCTGGGATTGATACTCCCTGTACTAATGATGTCGAATAACTTGATTGCCGCCCACTACAAGTTGCAATGTTCCGAGCTATTGACCAACCATCGCCAAGACTCCAAAAATCAGCACCATCGGCAAAGTTGCCGTTGTTGATGTAATCCTGCTTCCAAAATACTGTGATATCTGGCTTCATAAGTTGGTTTTCTTCATTACTTTTAATCCTTCATTGACAACAAATGCAAGGTCTCTTTGAGAGAATTTTCCCATCACTTTATTATCTATTAGAATTGTGGTTTCTTTGCTTGCTACGAGCTTTCGTAGCTGTGATAATTCGCTTTGTATTCCCGAACTATCAAAGGAACTGTAGCTATTTGATACGTTTGAAATATGTGGAACTGGAGGAATATCTTTAATAAGGTTATTGATATTCGTTATGTTATTTTCATTTTGAGTAACAGCGGGAACGCCCTTTTCGGAAACTGGAGACGCATCTCTAATAAGATTCTCAATGTTCGTTATATTCTTAACTTCATTCTTAGGAATCACATTAACAAGCTCACCAGATTGAAGAAACATCGGATAGGTGTCATTATCATACCCGGGTGGAACTATGAAGTTTGAAATACCCTTATTAGCACCAATGACGCCGGGTCCAAATAGACTACCAATAAATTTAAAAATTCCCTTAAAACCCCCCATGATTTCAAGCGCCATTTTTTGAGCTTCTATTCTTATCAATTCTCTTATAACAGAATTGGCAAATTGATGCCAAGCGTTCGTGAGAGCATCTGTTAAACTCTTATTCTCAAAAATCATATCTGTTACAAATCCATCAAAGAAATTTGTCATATTATCATACATAATCCTTGAAAGTTCTGTTTGTTCAATTATCTGCTCTTTTTTCCATTCAGCAAATTCTTTCTCAGCTTGTTTTTTCTGTTCAACCGCTATTCTGTAATTGTCTGAATCCCTTGTATATTCCTTTTCAACAAATTTGAGATAACCATCCCATGCAGTTGTGAGTTCCTCACTCACATTCAGTCCGAGACTTTTCATTGTTTCGAGTTTTGAAAAAAGATTCTGAAAGTCATCCTCATTATATAAGAAAAGCGGTTTGATTAATTGAATTGGTTTTAAGGCAAGATCTTCAATGTTTCCCTTTTCAATTGCCTCCCTAATACTCTCATCAACTTGAGCAATCTTCATTTTGACTGCTATTTCGATTTCCTCATCATCTATGTTTTTAAGTACGGTCTGCAACTGCTCATAAGAAGCCGTGTCGAGATCGAGTCCAACTTGCTGTATTAATTTTGTTTTACCAATCTCATATGCTTCTTTCTGTGCTTCATTCAATTGTTCAAGCCATTTAACATAAGTTATACTTTCCCTGCTTGCCGTTATTGTAATACCTTCAATTGTAACCGGACCCTGAGCATTTAATTGTTGATAAACTTGCTGTATTTCTTTTATCTTTTCTAAAGTCAAGTCAATCCCAATCTGTCTTAACTGAAATTGAATCTTTTTAGGTTTTTGTGTTAAAGTAATAAATCCCGACAATGAGGTTACAAGATAATCAATTGCATTCCTGTACTCATTTATATTTCCTGCACTTTCTATGCTTGTTTTGTTTAAATTATCATAAGATGCTTTATATTCGTTTTGTATCGGGATACCTTTTCTTCTTAATAAATCACTATAATATGCCACTTGCTTATTATATGCGACTAAGGTTATCTCTCCACTTTTATATCTCTTTTTAAGATCAACCAATTGTTTTTTTGTTTTTTCTTGAAGATTATAGAAATCACCATAGGTTTTTATGGCTTCTTCATTCCTTTTTCTTGCGTTTTCAAGTGCATTTCTGGCATCTTCCAGCTTATTAACATAGTCGTCATAATCTTTTATTTGCCCTTTTATCCACTTCTTTTCAGCTATTCTTGCCTGCTGTCTTTGTAAATCAATAAGACTTCTCATCTTTGTAATGTTTACATCAAGAGCACCCCCGTATTCGTCCCAAGCAGTAACTGCTCCAGGAACTATTATAGCAAGTGCTTTTATTGTTTCATTCAGATCCTCTTGTTCTTGAGTCGTCCTGTTTACCTTAGAACTCAGCGAAATATACTTTTTTTCAAGAGAGGCGTACTGTTTTTCTATTACATTAAATCTCTCAATCTCCCTCTTTAGATTCGGGAATAGCTTGTTTATCTCTTTTGTGGCGTCATGTACAATCTTAACAATAAAATCACCGATTGGTTTCATCTTCTTTGCAATATTATTCTTGAGGATTGCCATTTGGTTTGTTGTATCTTCGACCATAATTATAAAGCCATCCGTCATATTGCCTGTAGAATTAACGATTTTGTCCGAAGTTTCTATGAAGTTTATGCCTTCATTTGTCATGGCTGCCAGCAAACCTATTAGACCTCGAACATTCGGAAATAGTTCCATCAGTTTTTCTTTTTGCCCCTTAGTTGCAGTAGCCATCTGATTTAACATATACGCAAGTCCTTTTGTTTTCAAGGTGGCTACATTAAACTCAATTCCCATCTTTTTAGCTGCTTCTGCTGATTCTGCACCCTCTTTTGAAGCCCTAAGTAATGCAGTAACAAATCCACGAATACCAGTCGAAACAATGTGTGGCTGGATTTTCTTAACCGCTTCTGCATAAAAAGACGCTAAATCATTGAAGCTCATCCCTGCTTCGGCTGCAAGTCCCGTAACCATTGAGAGAGAGGAAGCGAGTTCTTGCATTTTAACCTTACCAAGTTTAACTACAGTGAATAATTTATCTGCGATTTCAGTTGCAGTTCCCGCTGCTTTTCCATAAGCATTCATTACATAAGTCAACACATCGGCTGCATTGAAAGTGTCGGTTATGGTTGCCGTTGCAAGTTTTGCCGACACACTTAATACGTCAAGTGCTTCTGCTCCATCATATCCAGCAGATACAATCTGATAATATGCTTTTACAAGTTTACTCGCAGCGTCCGGAACTTGAGTTGATAATTCTAATATTGCTTCTGAAATACCCTCAAAATTCTTTTGCGTAGCATAGGAAATTGTTTGAACCTCTTTCATGGCATGTTCAAACTCAAGAGACATATCATATGCCCCTTTAATGATTTTCTTGAACACGAGAGCTGCAGCGAACCCTATTGCTGCAAAAATATCCATTCGTGATATACTACCCATGAGACCACGAAGGATACCTTTTGTCGCATTAGCACCGGCAGCAACACCTTTAGTATTTATTCCGGCTTTCCAGTACAGCGAATTTCCCGTGTTAAGCATTTAAGACGCCTATGATGTTATTGTTTTTTGACATATCAGCTTCCTTGATCTTGTCTTTAGTCGGTTGTGGTATGCTTGCCATGTACATGATAAGATTTGCATAACTTATCTCATGTAGAATTTCATCAATACTGAAATCGAAGGTTCTTTTTATGTTGCCGATTAGTTGCCAGGGGTTTATTTCTTCTTGTTTAGAGCCATCCCCTTCAGAGAGATGGTGCTTGCGAAAAAATAGTCATTCCCCATCAACCGCCTTATAAGTAATACTAATTGAAGGCATTCTTTTGAAGTCAGATTTTGATCCAAAAACTTCATCAGTTTTTTTGACGGAGATTTTCCCGTGTTTTCTATTCCATACGCTACTATCTTTACCAATCGGTTTTTATTTTGAATGATATTATCATCCACCAAGAGAGCTAAATCTTTATCCTTTCCAGGTTCTTGCGTGAACTGAGAATCCATCTCATTAATAGTTTCAGATATTTTCATTAGAGCAGCAAGAACAATCGGATATATCTTGTATTTCTTCACAGATGAAATTATACGTAACCGCTGTAAAATGTTTAGCTTCGCAACGGTTACGCTAAAATCAACACCCTCTTGCAAAATTGCTTCGGTTTCAGTTCGATTTAATTCTTTCATTACGCTACAGCGTATGTGATTATTTTGGAAACAACATTTGAATTGTCATTTTCAGCTTTGGTTGCAACTGCACGTACAAGAACATCCTCTGTAATAGTTACCTCTGCCGAGTATGCTGTTCTATAATCACCAGTAGGATCAAGACCCGTAATGCTGTATTTGATTGCAGAACCACCAGTAGCACACGTAATGGTGAATTTATCTACAGCAGATTGAGTGATAATAGGATCAATAACCTTACCTGAGATATTCTCAGGATTGATATATACTGGAGCAAGTGCAACATCACCTGCGTCACGTGGAGTAATAACATCAACTTCAAAGTCGATAGTGCCAGGGTCTTTTTTGTTGAATTTTCCGTTAAATGCAGCAGAAATTGATGCACGTGGAATATAATAAACCCTTCGTGTGCCATTATAGACCTTTGATTTGATCTTTACACTTCTCTCAATGTCATGTACATCAGTTGGTGCATCCCATCCACTACTTGCATTCTCTGCTCCACCAAAAGCAAGGATGAGATTAGCATTGGACATATCCCGTGTGGAAAAGGCTAGAGTTTTTGCACCACCTCTGTTTTTCAGTATCATGTCCGGTTCATCTGATTCTTCATCTATGATTTCAGTTTTCGTAGGTAATGGAAAACTGAGCAATGCGCTTTCTTCAACGAAGTGTCCAAGTGGTGTAAGTGATCCACCCATCGTACCATCAGCGCCACACGCTCCGATTTCTATCGATTCAAGTCCGAGTAATCTTATTTGACTCATTTTGAACTCCTTTTAATTCGTTCATTTTTTCTTCAATTTCAGTTTTCGTTTTTGCTTCAAAATATGCCTGTACACCACCAATTGCGATGACCTTAGGAGACTTACCCTGAAACATCACTGAATTATCGTTAACATTCCAAATTAACATCCATGATTTCTTTGGTTTAATTTGCATGATTTCACCTCTCGATATAACAGTTTAGTTTTATGTTTGAAAAGCTCATGTTTTTCTGAACCTCATCTTGAATCAAAGTCTGATAAATCAATTTTGTTTGAAAATATGCAGATGTGGTTTGTGCGTATTCATCGAATATCTTAAGAACGGCAGACGTTACTCCTTGAAGTGTTGTAATATCAACCTCGCCGGTCTCAAAATTCTCACAGTAAATATTAATAAAAACAAACCCTTCGTGAACATCGGCATTGAAGTTCAAATTATTTAGAATTACAATATCCTGAAGCTCTGAATTCATCGGCTTTTTATTTCGGTAAATCGATCCTGTTATTAAATCGGTTATATCGGAAACATCAAGCAATCCGAAGATTATTCCATTTACATCGAAAGTTGTTTTCATTGTAATCCCGTTTTTATTCTGAGTTCAGCGAGTAGCATTTTTGCGTTTGGAATTCCACCTGAGAGAACGTCATATCCTTTCGCTTCGACAGCAGCACCATAGCCCATTCCTGCACATACAATCAACACCAGCCCCGTTCTGTTCTCCTGAAGAACTTTATAAAGTAGCTCTTTGGCAGCAGATCGACCTTCAGAAGTGCCCTTTAAATCCACATTCAAGGGTTTCCCGTCAAGACCAACAAGGTATCCGACAGATGATCGTAAATTACCTGTATCATCGTGATAAGACCCTTCTTCTGGACGCTTATTCCGTTCCTCAGTAACAAATGTCTCTCCGACATAGTTGAGAACCTCAATCATTTTATATAATTTCTGATTGATGAACCTATCTATTCTATCGGCGAAACTATTTGGAGCGAACATTGGGGTCAACATAATATTTCCGTATGCAGTTGGTATTTAAACAAAGACAATATCTTGAATTCCTCATCAAAGAAGCGAATTACAGCCGTGTCGGGTATTTCTTCATCGAATAAGCCACAGAATACCTTATAATGATAAACTATGTTATCACCGCCCATTTTGGCACTATACAAAGGACTTATTGGCTCTATCCTGCATTCTATTGTGAGATTGACTTCACGACCCGGAGTGTAAACACCTCCGACACGTTCACCTTCTAATTTATAAGAGATTACGGCAGAATGTGGTCGATTGGTTACCATACAGCTTCCATAAATCCGGGTTCAGAAAGCCCGTGTTTTTTTAGCAATTTACGCCTTAATGTGAGAAGTGAGGATTGAGAATATTTAGTTGTCTGCAAACCTTCTTTGAATTCAGGATGAGAAAGCAGATAGAGACATATATCGGCACAACACAAATCTATACTTTCTTCAGAAGTATATATGTCCGAACCGGTAATGTCCCTATCCGACATAACTTTTTCAAATAGATTATCGTTCGTGTACTCAATCAGACTTTGCAGTGCTTCAAGATTGGTCATGTTTAGAATGAAGTATGGGATTCAGTGTTCATAATCCAGCTTTGATCAATGTTTACCCAGATCGGGAATGCATAGATTTCGCCTTTTGTGAACTCTGTGACAGGATCGACATCTGAGTATTTAGAAATAAGAATGGGTCCCTTCTTTGCTTGGATAACCTGCTTCGGAGGATTGGTCTCTTCTGCACCTTTGCAGTGAAGCATATTTCCGCAAGGCATTTCAGGAAGGAATGTTACATATTTGGTTGTCCAAGGATTGACGCTCGACTGAACATGTTCTTCGGTTTCAAGTGTAAGATACGTATCAAATAATATAATCTGAGGACGGTCTTCACCAGAAAGGAAATTATTGACCATCTCAAGAGTGGGTGCACGAGCAACTTTCGATCCGTTATAAAGCGCATAAGGAATAAGATTTTGAACTTCATCACAACCTCTAAATTGCTGCCATTTGGTTCTGTTCATAATAATATATCTGATTTTAGAACCGGCAGCACCAGCTTCAGTGCAAATGGTTTCAATATCTGCAATAGGTGTCATGGTTGTTGGTGTGGTTGCACTCCAATGCCTGTTAGCTGAAGCAGCAACTTCTTTGTTCGCAGTGGGAAGTCTGAAATCAATAGCATTCTCTGTTATGATTCCTGCATTGTTTGCTTTTGAAAGTGTTACCTTTCCTTGAGAAAGAATCTGTCCTGTGAGCCATTCCATTTTTGTATTACAGCCAACAACACAGGCGTCAGGATCGTCAAATACCATATTAAGCAACACTTTTTGATCTGCGTCTGCACGGGCATGGAGTGAATTATATTCCATAATGTCCGTTGTTTCCATTTTACGTTTCATCATAATCGGCTGAAGCATACCAGTCAATTTGTTGACAACTCTGCGTGTTTTTAGTGGTGCAGAAGCATTATAACTTACAACGTCAGCAGCTACCGCATTTCCTTTTGAACCTATAAGTGCTTCATATTTTAAGCTCATTGTTGCTTTTAGGGGAAAGAAAAGAGGCCAGTACAATTTTTTATAAGTTCTTTCCCCGAGATATGCTTGCATTATTTTTGAGTTTATTCCGTTAAGTAATGTATGTTCCATGATTGCTCCTTTATGCAAATCTAATGCCAGGAAGCAGGGTTTTCATTTCATCAGTAACGGAAAACGGAAGTATGGATTCAACTACAGTTCCTTTTGTAATTGCTCCAACACTTACGTTGGCTTCGGTGTCTGTTACGTCTATATTGTCACGAATAAGTGCAATAGCATCATAGAGGGGAGCGAGATTTGCTGGTTTTTCAACTCCATCTTCCATTCGATGGCTCGGATCGGTCAAAGTAGCTCCGGTCTGTCCACCATCCCACCCTGTACCAACAACAGTCCAATCGGTGAAATCAACTCCACCATCCTGAGCCAAAGCGCGAATAGCTGTTTGAATTGTTGCAGCGTTATTACTTGCAGCGGTTGTACCAGCTAACCGAAGCAGAAGAATTTTGGTTGAAGGGGTATAGGTAACTGCTAAAGCATCACTTCCGTTCTGATTAATGGTGCAGATAATATCATTGGCATTTCCACGAGGTGCGGAGATTGCCAGATAATCTGCTGCTGTGTCCTCAAGTGTTGCCAAACTTGCAACTGCAGCGTTGGAAGTTTCAGAGACTCCCTGATAGAGAACAGTATCAATAGGAACAGGTTCAACAGCGTCAAGCGTAGCAGTAATAGTGATAGTATCATAAAGAGTTTCAGGTGTAGTAATAATTGTAATAGCAGTTGAGACTTGACCATTTGTGATAAAGTCACCAACAACAAATTCGTGGTTTTTCAGTACCCTGAGTTCTACAGCCCCTGCGACAGCAGCAGCTTGCATGGCTGCTGTTTTAATGAGGTGATATTTTCCGGCAGTCGATCCATCCTCACCAATGACAGCACCTGCTTTGACTTCTTCTGTGAGTGCTTTCAGGTCAGCTACAGTGAATGAGATCCCGCCCGGAATATCTTCAATGATATTTTGAAAGACCGGATTATAAACTGTTCCGGTTTCTTTTGTAATTTGTAAGGACATAGTAATTACTCCTTTGTTAATCCTGGTATGTCTTTTCCTTCAAAAGTTTCATCACTTGCACCCTTGTTTTTGGATTTCGCAAACTCTACAGCTTTATCCTCTGCAATTGTGCCAGTATTTGCCCCTATTTGTGGAAGTGTGCCATTCTTTATGGCTTTGTCAATTTCGGTCTGTTTGTAAGCAGTAAACTCTGTTTTGAGAGATTCTACTTCACTCTTTACTTTTTCTATATCTTCTGTTTTTATGAATTTGGACAAACTTTCCGGTAGTTCAGCATTTTTCAGTTCAGCTATGATTGTGCCCTGAATGCCTTTTATTTTTTCCCCGTCAAGCAACGCCTTAACGGATTCTGTTAATGACGTTATTTGTCCTTTCAGTTCGCTAATGGTTTTTTGATCTTCAGTAAGATTTGGATCAGGAGGAGGAGGTGGTGTTTCTTTCTTTTTCTTATCAGCATCTGCTTTGAGCTTATCATCGTGAGTTTTGATTGCCGCAGTGACTCGTCTGTCCGTCTCTGATTGTAAGTACTTCTCAAAATTTGCTCCGAATCCAGCTTCATTTAATGCCTTTGTGAAATCTTCGTTGCTCATATCGAGGCTTGTTTTCAACGCCTTGACAGCTTCATCAATCTTTGCTTCATCATCAACTATGATAAATTTAAATAACTCCTCACTTAACCCCGCTACCTTTAATGCGGTTTTAATCTTAGTCGTTAAGTCCATTTTTTCTCCTTATGGCGTTATGGTTTCTTGGATTTTTAGTGACATTGTATGTCCCTGTTTGTTTGTTTTAAGTTTCGCCGATATCATAAATTCATGGTTGCTGGGGATAGATGTGAAGCAATTTGATTGCTTGCCATGCCCTTCCTGGGAGACCTTTTGTTTTGATCGTGTTGTAAATGACACCATTGATCCTTTCTTGTCTCTATCTAAGAAATTAAATCAACATTTGTCAAAAAAATTATCATTTACATAAATATTTCTTTACCAGCTCCCTCTTGTTCAAATCAATATTTGTTGATGGATGCTGGTTTGCAAATTCATATTCAATTTCAACATATTGTCCATTTTGCCACGTTCTAACTATTTCATGTTTACCAACATTTCTCATAAGAACAAGACAAGTTTCAACCTTGAATATCGCACAATTACACCCCACTTTTTTAAGTCCCCCTGCATTGATAATATCATAAGCGAAGGTTTCAAGGTCACGCATTGACCTGTCTGAGTTCACCATAAGCTTTGTAACCTGTAACTCACACTTGTTATCTCTTAGGAATTGTTTATTTGTCATAAGTCCACCCGTCTATATAATTACCGACAATTGAATGAGTACAACCACATTTGCTACACGTATAATTACATGTTCGTATATTCCTGTCCGGATTAATGTTTTCACCATCTTCATTATACATTGGCGCAAAATACATGGCTGTTATCGTACCAGCCATCTCAGTTCGTATTGTTGGCACACAACAATATGGACATACTGGGATATCCCCAGTAAAAATAACCTTTTTATTCCTTGTTTCTTTTGTCATTATTTCACCTTTAATATTGATTTCTTTACCTTGAAATCCTCTGTTAAATTATCTCTTACAAAATAAGGCTTCGTTTTATATTTTGCTATTTTACCCTTGTTTTTCTCGATCCAGTTCTCCGCTGTCTTTGGAATAGTTCTCACATATCTCTGAGGTCTTATCTTACCCCCGTTTATGTGGTCGATAAACTCTCTCTTGTTTAATAATATTGAGGTTGAGTAACAAAAACAGCCCACATGCCATCCACCAAAGACAAATCCCTTCGGATAACGACCCTGCAAATCATCGCAGTTATGCACAACAAATCCTTTTATAACAAAACTATTATCTTCTTCTACTGCCAAATTATATTTTGTTATCGGTGCTTTATTTTCGGCTGTCCAATCTTTTATTTTTGTAATTTTTACATTCATAAATTCATAATTACCAGAATGATTATTTATAACTCTATCTATCTCATTACTGCATAAATTTAAATGTTTTCTTATCTCATTATCAGTAAATCTTAATACGGTAAAACCTTTATTCTCTATTTCTTTTTGCCTTTTTAAATCTTTTTCTTTATCTTGATGCCAATACCATCCGTCACATTCCAATGCTATTTTATAATCGGTTAAAACAAAGTCTATGAAATATAACCTTTTATCTCCATTTTTACGATAAACATCCCTTTCAAATGGGTAAGTATGAATATATTTTATTCCCTTTTGCTTTAACAACCATTCCATTTTCTTTTCTATGAATGTAGAATTTTTATTCTGAGCTAATTTTTTCATCGCTTTAATATTATTTTTAGCTTGCTGAAATGGATGTGTTCCATTCTTAACTTTTTCTCTCATTGTTATCATTAAATTTTTTATTGCTTTCTGCCTATTTTCAGGATTAATTAAATTATCTACATTTTTACCGCTATCTACCCAATCTTTAAAATAAGGGATTCCACCCTTGCATCTTTTTTTTGCCTTTTTTGATATATTTTCTCTATGATTAGGATCGCTCCACTGTTTTTTAGTTATCGCTTTGCTTGCACAAGATTTAGAACAATATTCTCTATAATATGGAATTAATTTCCCACACCATTTACATCTTGAAGCTAATATCTTAACTTTATCTCCAACTTTTATATCTTTTGCTGGAATCCATTTATTATTTATTAAAAAAGGATGATTCTCTGTTGAGCTTATTTTGTTAGATTTTGCCCTGCTATCATATTCACATTTATATTCAATAGTCCTCATTTTTACTTTATGAGTTGTAGTTTTATATTTTTTAGTTACTCTTCTGAATTTTCCCTTATGAGTTAAAACTAAATCATTTTCTTTTATTTTATAAATAGGAATCCAGCCCTTTGAAGTTAAAATTCTATACTGACCTGATATAAAACACATGTCCATTATTTCGTGAGAAGCAGACAGATGAACCTCTATCCCTGTAACGAATGGCATTTGTTGTCTACGTGTGAAATCCGATAATCTATAAGCTAAGTTTGTTTCATTTGCAGACAGACGGAGGGCGTTCTTATATGAGCTTCTATAAACACCACTTCCCGGAGGGTATGCTTTGGCTGCTTTGCTCAAAACAAGTTTTCCTTCAACCCTAACTCTTCTGAATAGTTTGTGTGGTTCGTTAAGATAATTCCTTATATCTATGGATATTCCGGCTGCACTTTTGCCTGCGGATATACCCGAACCAAGGTAAAGCTCGATCTGACTTTTTGTTGCTTCGGTTAAATTCCAAATTCTTTTACTGAGATTTAACCCCGCCTCTGTTCGTTTCAGGAATTCATTGAGTGCTTCAAGATTGAGATTGTTATACGAGGTTATTATCTTTTGGGATATTTTGATTCCTTGCGTGTACATTGCAACAAGTTCACTGTTCTTTTGGTTCGCTAAATTCCAGCCGTATTTAACGTCCCTCTGGATGGCAGTATCGATCTCTTTGTATAATCTCTCAAGTGTCTTGGTTATTTGACGCTCAACGCCCTTATTTGACCGAAATAACATACCTTCTTTCATTATGTCGGGATAGTTAATGTGCTGATTTGCTATTCTTTTAGATAGTTCCTTTATTGCACTTTCAAGAATTGCCTTAATTTCTGCTTCTCTTTTGACAATATCTCTGAAAATACTGTCTGCATATAGCTTTTCTATGTCTATCATTTGACAGGAGTATCTTTATATTGATTTGATTTAAACCTTAGACAACTAACTGGATTGACCCCCCAAGTACCTTCCGTTGACAATTTATATAGCCCGGTTTCACAGATAACCCTTATGATAATTACGCCTCTTTGACCATTCTTTCTTACAATACGAGCAGTGATGTCATATATGCACTCACCGATTCTCTTTTCACCAGTAATCTCATAATCGGTCACCCTTGTATTCTGAAACGTTTTTCTCATATCTTTTTTAACGTTTCTGTTATGAGTTTTGATCCATGTTATTGTTAGTGACTTCATCAACTTAGCCCATGATCTGTTTTTCCATAATTCGAGAAATCGTTCAACTGCTTGTTTATGGTTCATACGATTCGCCTAATTTCTTAACTTCTTGCTTTTCGGCTTCGAGATTTTTGATTTCCTCTTCGGCATTTTCAATCATCGGGTTGGCTTTTACTGCGGATTCTTGACTCATAAACGCCTCACCTCCCAGTGCTTGTGAAATAGATTTAATAGTATTAACAGCATCCTTTGGAATAATGTTGCCAAATTCAATGCTTATGTCGAGTTCATCTAGTATGTCCTTTTTCACAACATAATTTTTCCCGGATACGACATCGACAATATTCCCGATTATTGCCTTTATAAGGTTTATCTCTCGTAGGATACCTTCACCGAATATCTCCTCATCGTTTTTACAGGCAATAATAGAATCTAACAGCATAAAATAAACAGTCTCAGCAGCCACCTTTCCAAGTCCTTTTATATTATCAAAACCAAGATTTGCAGTTGAGGTAAGTGTGAAAATGTTATTTCTGAGAGATTCCATTTGTAATTTTATGGATTCAGGCGACTCGTCCCATGTAAGATATTCAGCGCCTCCGTGTTGTGTTTTCCCGTCAATAAGTACTTCGTCAAACTGTAATAACTTCCCTACCTCTCCTTTTTCAGGCATAGCTTTGGGTGCCCCGAACAAAAGTAATAACGGATTGCCAAAATAGTCGTTGGTATCATCATGCTTTGATTCTCGTGATTCGAGTGTCGTAATTGACGACTGAACTGGAAACCATATTGGTTTCTTTGATGGTGCGGGATAGTAAATAACGGGTATTTTACCAATCAGATTCGGTATTTCATCAGACACATATCCCTGCCCTTTATCACTATAATAATAAAATCTATCCTTCGTATATAAGTCAACATGCTCAACAGTTTTATCGTCAACTGTGGTGGTTTTATATTTTCTTGCAAATCCATCCATATCACCATAATCATTAAAGTGTGGGTAAAGAAGATCTCCATTTTCATAAGATAACAGCAAGACCTTCACCTCTTTATCAGGTGTTATATACCATAGCTCTGCTACATGTGATTCAATATAAACCTTTTCTGCAAGTTTGCGCCTGAAAAAATCCATTTTATTCTTTTTTAGAATATCGAGAATCATGTCAAATGCTATTTGATTTTCGGGTGTTTTATTGTTTAACTTGAATATTACAGGTTTTCCAAATAAAAACGCTTTCCTAAAGTCCGTTATTTTCTTTTGATATGTCAAAACTATTTTGGCTACAGGTACTTTTATGGCATTTTTACCCAACCCCTTTATTTTATCCGGACGATTAAGAATTGCATGCTTGCCGTCATATTGATCTTGCCATGTTGCAATATCACGATCAACCGTATCCTTACATATCTTTTCAATTATTTTAGCATTGTCTTTTAATGCTAAAATTTCTTCAATATTCATGGTTTCTCCTAAAATATACCGAGTTCTTCGGCTGTTATTTCCTTTTTATCCCGTATCCTGATCGGTGTAAATATCATCTTAACCGCATCAAACTTATCGGGACTTCGATTAATTATTTTCTTCATTTCTTTTTTATCCGGCAATACTATTATTGTAGCATTGCTTCTATATTCATATTTTAAATTTAAAATTTCCTCGTCAAGTTCCTTGTCTGGTTGTAATGCAAGATTAATCCCTATTTCAGGATTTAGAGCTTCCCTAAGTCGCCAAGCAGTAAAGGAATTCATGTCAACGAAACTAAAATTACCATAATAATCCTTAATGCCCTTGACTGCCTTTGTGTAATTACCCTTGAATCCATAAACGTTTTTCATGCCCTGTTCGGCAAGTCTTGACTGTGTGCCGGCACCTTCTCCAACCACGTCTATAATACCTATGTTATTTTCATTCAACATTCCCTTTAATATTCCAGCAGCTTGCATGTGAATTTTCTTAGTCTTTGGCAGGTTAAGAGATTTAAATGAAATATGTTTCTCGCTACCCCACGCCATGACATTTTTATCTCTTCCCATACCTGCAACATCCAAAGTAATTCTTTTGGGATCTTCTACCTTTCTTTGTTTATTCCATCTTCTATGTGATGCTTCGAGCCATTCAAGTGGTATGAGACAGTCTGAACTTTCAATTGGATATTCACCAAGAATCCTTATTCTGAATTGGTCTTTTGGTCTGTAATATTGCCCCTCAAACTTGAAATCAAACAGGTCTGGTTTAAATTCCTCTTTTGTTATGCTTTGCACCCACCCCTCAGTATTTATAGCCCTTTTCACCGCATGATAATCAACCTGCCCGGAAATAAGCATTTTCTTTGACCGCACATTTGGCGAACTCAATGCAGATAAACTAAAATGAATATACTCTTCTGAATAGGTTGATCTATAACTCTCTCCAGTTCTTTTGAAAGGATTAAACGCAAGCCCAAGTCTCGGATCTTCACTCCCCATGAGACAACCCTTTGCTGCGTTAAAAATCTCTTGAACTATCCCTGTTGCCTCTGTCATTAATATCATCGTATGTAGAGAGTGGAAGCCATTCCATGCGTCCAGTGCTTTGTCGCCTGCTTTGAATGAAATCAGAAATTTATCTCCTCGCTCCTCTCCATTCTTATCGTAAAATTTAATTCCATCAGCCATTAATCTGCCATCGAGAGGTATCTTGAACGTTGAAAGCACCTTTCGTAACTCTGCCATCATGATCTTATATGCCTGGCGCCCAGTTGGAGCCGTCAATATAACCTTCACGTCTTTTGGAACTAAGTATATTCTACAAATACCGGCACATGCAAAAACAAAATCCTTCCCCCG
>Ga0222699_1000299_pt1 | contig 20298 bp, 7 predicted proteins | sample AntAcemetage1452_FD_179824 | JGI IMG/M metagenome (GOLD analysis project Ga0222699, IMG submission 179824) | Saline water microbial communities from Ace Lake, Antarctica - #1452 | ecosystem: Environmental > Aquatic > Non-marine Saline and Alkaline > Saline | place: Antarctica: Ace Lake...
ATCCGGTGGCGCGATGGTAGGTGTGGGCGTGATCAGGCACCCGACCAGCAGATCATCGAAGGCGGCCGCTCCCAGGACTCCGGTGTAGCTGAAGCGGAGTTGGGAGGAGGTCTCCAGCAGCTCCAGATCCCCGATCGTGGTCCCGGTAGCGGGGAGGCTATGGAGATCGGTGATCTCACTCCAGCCGCTACCGTAGTACTCTTCTACCAGGAGATGGCTGCTGGCGTCGGTCCCTTGTCCCTTGAGCCAGAACTGGAGCCAGGAGCCCTGGCTGAAGGAGGCGGTCTCGATCCGGTCACCGGTCGCGTCCAGCTTGATTGAGGGAGACTGATGACCGAAATCCCCCGCCGTCGTAAAGGTATCGGTATTCTGATCGCAGTTGAGGAAGGTCCAGCCGTCGGGGCGGCTTCCGGTCTCGAATCCGTTAAAGCCCTCGTCCAGCCGGGTGCAGATCTCCGGCGTCGGGGTCGAAGTGGGTGTTATTACCCGCGGGGTCGGCGAGGGTGTAATTGAAGGCGTGGGGGTAAGTGTCGGGGCAACGGTCGGCGTTGCCGTTGCCGTCGGCGAGGGTGTTGGTGTCGCCGTCGGGATCAGGGTTGGGGTGGGCACCGGGGTGCGTGTGACCGAGGGGGTCGGGGAAGGAGAGACTTTCGTCATGATCAGCTTGGTGACATAGGCGTCGTTATCGCCTCCGGAAATTGCCTGATAGGGGTTGCCGGTGGGGAAGTCAGCCGAGGCGGTGTATCCTGTTATATATGCCCGCTTGTCCGAATCGACTGTTACCGCGTGACCCTGATCGCTCCCACTTCCCCCCAGGTAGGAACAATAGGTCAGATCATCTCCGTCCGGGGAGACCCGGCCAATAAAAGCGTCGTAATCGCCGCCGCAGCTTGTCTGATACGCGTTCTTGGTGGGGAAGTCGGTTGACATCGTACTCCCCGTCACGTGGGCGATGCCGGCGGAATCCGCGTCCAGTCCGTGGCCGAAGTCCCATTCGCTCCCCCCCAGAAAGGATGAATAGACCAGGAGCGACCCTGAGGAAGAGAGCCGGGCGACAAAGGCGTCGGACCAGCCGCCGGACGAGGGCTGGAAGGCATTCTCGGTCGGGAAATCGACCGACTCGGTGCTCCCGGCGACATAGGCGTCGCCGCCGATCCCAACGTCACAGCCGCGGCCGTAATCGTTGCCGATCCCCCCGAGATAGGTTGAGAAGGAGAGACTCGAGCCTTCGGGGGAAAGCCTGGCTATGAAGGCGTCTTTCGTCCCCCCGCCGTGGGATGCCTGGAAGGCGTTCTCGGTCGGGAAATCGGCCGACCCGGTGTTGCCGGTGACGTAGGCGTCCCCTTCGGCATTGAGGGCGAGATCATCGATGGCATCGGAGCCGCTTCCGCCCAGGTAGGTGGAGAAGATGAGTGCGCTGCCGGACGTGGAGAGCCGGGCGACAAAGGCGTCATCGCTTCCGGCCGAACTCGCCTGGAGGGGATTCTCGGTGGGGAAGTCCGCCGAGAGCGTGTAGCCGGAGATATAGGCGCTGCCGGATGGGTCCACCTGGAGGCCGTAACAGCGGTCATACCCGCTTCCGCCGAGATAAGTCGAGAAGAGCAGCGCGCTACCTGAGGAAGAGAGCCGGGCGACGAACGGGTCATCGTTTCCTCCCAGAGTTCCCTGGTAGGGGTTCTCGGTCGGGAAATTGCCTGATGAGGTGTATCCCGCCAGGCAGACGCTCCCGGACAACTCCACCGCCAGCTTCTGGCCGTAGTCGAAACCGCCGCCGCCCAGGTAGGTGGAGTAAACCAGGATAGAGCCGGAGGAGGAGAGCCGGGTCAGGAACGCGTCAGTGTTCCCCCCGGAGGCGCCCCGGGCCGGGTTCGCGGTGGGGAAGTTGAAGGACCCGGTATAGCCGGTTACGTAGATGCCGTCGGCCGCGTTCGAAGCTATGGCGTAGCCGCGGTCGTCGCCGATCCCGCCCAGGTAAGTCGAGTATTCGATCCCGGCAAAGTAAGGTGTGGGGGAGGGCGATTGATATCCCGCAGGCGTGGGCGTGGACGAGGGCGGCGGGACGGTCGGGGTCGGGATGTAGGCCGTCGCCGTCGGCGTCACCAAAGGAGTGGGGGTCGCCGCCGGCGAGGGCGTGGGGGTGTGGTAGCCCTGCGGCGTGGCGGTGGCATCCGTGGTTACTAGCTTACTGACAAAGATATCGGCGTCCCCCACGGCGTCTGCCCGGTAGGGGTTGGCGGTGGGCAGGTCTTTGGAACGGGTGAAACCGGTGACACAGGCGTTATCGCTACCGTTCACGTCGAGACCGAAGGCAAGATCGATCCCGCTCCCGCCCAGGTAGCTCGAGTATTCCAGGGCGCTCCCGGACGAGGAGAGCTTGCTGATGAAGGCGTCCACGTTGCCGCCGTACCCGGCCTGGAAGGGTTTCCGGACCGGGAAGTCTTCCGAGAGTGTGAAGCCGGCCAGGCAGACCCGTTCCTTGGAGTCGGCGTCCAGGCTCCGGCCGTAGTCGCCGTCGCTCCCACCCAGGTAAGTCGAGTAGACCAGGGAGGATCCGGTGGAGTCGAGCTTGCTCACGAAAGCGTCTCGGTCACCTCCGGCCAGGCTTGATTGGTACGCGTTCAGGACCGGGAAGTCAGACGAGCCGGTGTTGCCAGTGACGTAAGCTTGTGCGGCCGAGTTCAGGACCAGGCAGTCGCAGGAGTCGATCCCGCTCCCGCCCAGGTAGGTCGAGAACTCCAGGGTGCTTCCGGAGGAGGAGAGCCGGGCGATGAAGACGTCGTCGCTTCCCGCGATGGCGGCCTGGTAGGGGTTGAGGGTGGGGAAGTCATCCGAGGCGGTCCACCCGGCGATGCACAGGGCGCCGGTTGAGTTCAGCCCCAGTCCATAGCCCCGGTCATAGGTGTTCCCGCCGAAGTAGGTTGAGTAGAGCAGGGAGGTCCCGGTGGAGGAGAAGCCGGTGACGAAGACGTCGTCGCTTCCCGCGATACCGGCCTGGTAGGGGTTGAGGGTCGGAAAATCGTGGGAGGAAGTGTAGCCGGAGACGTGCACGGTGCCGGACGAACTTACCTCGATGCAGTGGCCGTAATCGAAGATGTTCCCGCCCAGGTATGTTGAGTATATGAGTTCAGACCCGGAGGAGGAGAGCTTAAAGACAAAGGCGTCGACGTTGCCATCGGCGAAGCTGGCCTGGTAAGCGTTGAGGGTGGGGAAGTTGTTGGACCCGGTATAGCCGGTCACATAGACGTTCTCCGCCGCGTCAGCGGCGATGTCATACCCCCGGTCGTAGTAATCCCCCCCCAGGAAGGTGGAGAAGAGCAGGGATGAGCCGTCGGAGGATAGTTTGAGGATGTAAACATCGTAATCCCCCGCCAGTTCCGATTGGTAGGGGTTCTCCAGTGGAAGGTCGTAGGAGGTGATGTCCCCGGTGACATAGATCTTTCCCCCGGAATCGACCGTGACGCTTCTCCCATACTCGTTCGTACTTCCCCCCAGGTAGGAAGAGAAATCGAGCGCCAGAAAAGGAACCGGGGAGGGAGTGGTTGGCGGAGTGAGAGTGGCCGTCGGCGCTTCGGTTGGTGTTGGAGTCGGCGTGGGAGTTTTGAACGCGTTGGGTGTGGGGGAAGGGGTGGCCGACGGTGACGGGGTGTGATACCCGAGCGGCGTGGGGGAGGGGGTAACGATGAGCCTTCCTCCCGAGACCTCGTTTGACCAGCGCCGCTCATAAGTGGCGTACCAGGTGTCGCCGCCGTCGTTCTGGTTGTACTCCTTTAAAGATGCCACACGATAATAATAAGTGACGCCGGCGTTGCCAGTGGTGTCAGTGTAACAATCGGCGGCGATCGGCGAGGAGGTGATTTTTTGGTAGATCCCGGTCGCTTCGCCTACCTCGGGGTTGGTTGCCCTTCCCGCCCCGTCATCGCCGTTATGCTGGTTGGAACGGTAAACATTATACTCATACCCGCTGCCCGCGGCGTCCCAACTGAGAATGACGTGAGCGGTAGCCTCCTCATCCACAGTTAGGCCAGTAACCAGGGCAGGAGGAGCGAAGTGAAGGTCCTCTCCGGAGGCGTACTCATTGGGGGCGGAAGGATTGTAATTTTTGTCGGTCTGCTCGCTCCAGGCCATCCATCGGGTAAACTCATAATTATCGTTGTTATCGCAGCGGACCTCGATGTGATGATCGAGGTCGGTCCGATACTGGATCGCTCCGGTGTTGTTGATCCGGAGCATCGCTTCTCCCCGGGGATGCCACTTCCACTCTCCGTGGGCGACAGTAGTGATTGCATACCGGGGATTCATCTGGTTCAGGAAATCAGCCCGGGAGGAGTGGGAACTGCCGTGATGATGGACCTTGTAGATATCGGTGTCGGCCAGATCAGCGCTCGCCCCCGTGTAGCTGTGGGTGGCATTGTTATCAATAATCCAGCGCTCCTGGTAGTAGCCTTCATACCCCATGGCATCCCCTCCCTGGATGAATACGCTGTTGCCGTTCCTAATCTGGATGACACCCGCCCATTTGTTATCATTATCGCCCGCACCGGGGGTGTTGGCATTGGTGGCTAAAACCCGGGCTTCGACATAGGGGTCCCAGCCCGGGCCTAAATCGTTATTAGGTCCGCTCAGGTAATCACCGGCAGAGTAATAATAGATATTACAACCCTCGGAGTTGATGTTACTGATGAAATCGTCATAGTTGGCTTTCTCCCCCGGCGGCCAGCGGACATTTTCGTAGTAGTTCAAAATGTTGTAACGGTCCACGACCATTCTCAGCCCGCCATAGTGGTCGCCCCCGGGAGAGCTTAAGACCATATAGTAAAGGGTCCCCCCGGCGCCGATCTTGCTGTCTAAGAATTGGCCGAGAGCTTCCGAGGCGGAGGGTTTACCGCCGGTGTGGGGCCCTCCTCCATCGAAGAGAAGATTTCTGTCGTCAGCCGTATCCAGGATACCGTCATTGCCCGGGAATTCATAATAGACGGCATCGCCGTAGTTACCGGTTGAACCGTAATCGGTCCAGCAGAGAAAATAGGCCCGCATATAGAGGCTGTTATTGATCCGGACATCATCAAAAGCCAGGTCGCCGGCGGACCGGGTATAAGTAAACCGGAGTTGGTTAGCCTGTAAGGAGAAAGGACCCTCGGTGGTACCGATGGTGGGGAGATTGTCTATATCCGTCAACGTGCTCCAGCCGGAACCCGTGTAATACTCCTCGATAAGGAAGGAACTGGTGGCATCAGTGGAGATCCCTTTAAGCCAGAAGGAGAGGGAATTGGTTGAGTCGTGGGTAAACGTCTCTGTTTCAATCTGATCGCTGGTGGCATCGAGTTTAAGGGAAGGTATGCTATCTCCGTAGTAGCCGGCAGCAGTATAAGTGTCCGAGTCGCTGTTGCAGTTGGTAAAGGTCCAGCCGGACGGACGGCTTCCGGTGTTGAAGCCATCGAATCCCTCATTAACAATCAGTTCGGCGTAAAGAAGATTTAAACCTCTGGAGAAGAGCATCAAGCACAATAAGAAAAGCGTGAATAAGCCCGCTATCCGTAATAATTTGTTCATTGTAATTCCATCCGGATCGATCTTACTCGAGAAGGTATTTTATGATTTTTGTTCAAAAAAACTATATATTTACCACGAAGTTCACGAAGAACACGAAGAAAAACCAGGAAAATTATGGAATTTTCCCAGATTTTTTTGAATTCATTAGTGGACTTCGTGTTCTTCGTGGTTAAATAGGCTTTTCGAGTAAGGTATAGCTAGCGAAAGTAATCAGTAACCAGATACACACTGCGCTCTTGTTGTGCGCTATGCCCTATGCTCTACCGCCCACTTCCTACTCCCCACTCCCTATCTCGTCACCGGTATATCGGAACTTCCCCCGAAATAAGCCCGGGTTACGCCCTGAATTGCCCAGAGACCTGAGGTGGATCGGAAGATTCCAATCTCATCGTAGCCCAGACCATCATAATCGGCCGGAACCGGTAGGTCGACGGAACCGCCGAAGTAGACTCGGGTTACTCCTCTTATCGCCCAGAGGCCGGAGGCAGGCCGAAATATTCCGATCTCCCATGAACCGTCGCCGTTGTAATCTCCAGGAACGGTATCATCTAAAGAACCTCCGAAATATACCCGGGACACACTTCTTATCGCCCAGAGGCCGGAAGTTGGTCGGAAGATCCCGATACCTTTAATTCCGTCCCCAGCGTAATAACCTGGCACCGGTTCATCCGCGGATCCGCCGAAATATGTGCGGGTCACGCCCCGGATCGCCCAGAGGCCGCTGGTATACCGGAAGATCCCAACATCGGCTGTCCCGTCACCATCGTAATCGCCTGGCTGAGGAAAGTCGGCCGCACCGCCGAAGTAGACCCGAGAGACTCCCCGCAAGGCCCAGAGGCCGGAATCCGGCCGGAAGATACCGATATCGGTGGTCCGGTCTCCGTCATAATCGCCGGGGACGGTCTCATCATCCTCACCGCCGAAGTAAACCCTGGTCACGCCCCGGATCGCCCAGAGACCGGAACCAGGCCTATATATTCCAATATCAGAGGTCCCATCCCCGTCATAGTCGTAGATCCAGGGCGGGGCGGCTGATGGCGAGACTATAGGCTGAGCAGTAGGCTGAGCAGTAGGCTGGGCAGTAGGCTGGGCAGTAGGCTGAGCAGTAGGCTGGGCAGTAGGCTGGGCAGTAGGCTGTGCGGTAGGCTGCGCAGTTGGTTGAGCTGTGGGTTGTACCGTCGGCTGGGCGGTAGGCGACGAAGTCGGTGATGGTGTTACGGATGGTGTGGGACTTGGTGTAGGGGTCGGGGGAGGGGTAGGCGTAATTACCTCAATTATTCCGTTAACGAAATTTACTTCCGAATCCCAGCTCACATCCTCTCCGAACTGGCGACTCAGCTTCTTTGCGGCCAGATTCAATAGACTCCATTCTCCGGACCCGGCACCGGCATCGATCTGGAATTCAACATTCACCAGATCAGCCGGACCATCGGCACTCAGATTGTCCGTGTCCGCCAGAGAAATGTCTATCCAGCTTGCCCCTATATTGTAGTCTAAGTTGAATCCGGCGGTGAGTGTGGTCTTCTCCGCACCGGTCGCCGTGATCACCGAAGGATCGTAGTTCAGTCTCAGGTCTACCCCAGCGAAGTCCGAGGCATTGTCGATCCGGACGGGGATCAGGACCGATTCTCCCGGAGAACCGGTTCCGTCTTCCACAGTAACAGTGTAAGACTCAGCCAGCGTCTTCAAACTTGCCGATCTCTCCTCCGGATTAACCGGCAAGCCTACAATCAGCCTCATAATAAGGATCACATCGGCCGAGTCGATTATGCCATCGCCGTTGATGTCCCCGGCCATCATCTGTTCCGGTTCGGGAATAATCTCCCCGGTAGCGATCTGGGAGGCTTTAATGGCGTCAGCGGAGTCAAGCTCACCGTCCCCGTTCACATCGCCGCGCATGTAGTTAGGAGCCACGGTGAAATAAGCCGTGTCGGTGTAATCCACCGGAAGGTCCTCGGCATCGGAGTTCTTGAATTTGACAATCGTGAAGATATGAGAGCCAATATCGCTAAGTTCCACGAACTCCGAGACATGAAACTTAATATCAAACAAGTGGCCTTCACCCACGATAGTAATCCCGGTCTCAGCATTAAAACCGGTAATCTTGAGCTGACCGGTTGACTCCGGTCCATTGTCAGAAATAATAAATGCTTCGGCCAATGCCGTCTTCTCCACCGTCTCCGAACCGGAACACCACTGGGCCAGAGGCAAAAGAATATCCGTATCGTAAGTAAACTGCACATCCAGACCATATGCGTCTATCCCGGTGGCATTGTTCGCGTTGACTAATAATGTCACAATGCTGTCGGGAAGGCCCCGGTAATCCGGCATCCAGGCTACAATCATCCCGGCTGTGGCATAAACATAATTGCTCAACCCACTCTCCAAAAAGTCGGTATTAAGGGCGGATATCTTATAGTAGTATGTCTGGTCGAGAATAACGTCGGTATCGAGATACCAGGTATTTTGAATGCCCCCGGCGTTTTGCAGTAAATAAGTACCTTCGGCAAAACTGGAACGGTAAGCATTATAGCCGTAGATATAGGACTCAGGGTTGGGGTTCCATTTTAATCTGATGTTGTTCGCTCCGGCAATCGCTTCCAGCCCGGTGGGGATATCAGGTGGTGGTATAGTCGGTGTGACTGTCGGCGTAATTGATGGTGTAGGAGTCATCGTTGGTGTGGAGGTTGGAGTTGCCGATAATATTGGAGTCGGGGTCGCTGAAGTCGGCGGCGGGACTGAAGGAGTAGGTGTGATTAACCTCGGCGTCACACTGGGTGTCGGGGTGGGCGTGACAGATGGTGTCGGTGTAACCGAGGGCATGGGCGTGATTGATGGTGTCGGTGTGTTAGACGGCGGAGTTGGTGTAGTTGCCGGAGGCGTTGGCGTAGTCGATGGTGGTGTTGGTGTGATCGCGGGCGGTGTTGGTGTGATCGTCGGCGGAGTTGGTGTGATCGTCGGCGGAGTTGGCGTGGTTGCCGGAGGTGTAGGTGTCGCCGTTGCGGTCGGCGTTGCGGATGCGGTGGTCGTTGGTGTCGGTGTAATGGTCGGAGTCGTGGTCATTGTTGGTGTTGCCATCGGTGTTAGCGTTGGGGTCACTGTTGGCGTCGGCGTCATGGTCGGAGTCGTGGTCACTCTTGGTGTTGCCGTCGGTGTTAGCGTTGGCGTTGGCGTTAGTGTCGGTGTTACGGCCGGAGTCATTGTCGGCGTCGGGGTCCGGGTTGGGGGCGGTGTCGGCGGTGGTGTTTGGGCAAATGGAGTGGGCGGCGGCGTATGCGTCGGCGAAGGGGAGGGGGTTTTGTATCCCACCGGTGTCGGTGTGGTCGATGGCGTTGTTGGTGTGGCCTGTGGTGGTGTTGGTGTCGGTGTGACCGTATGTGGCGTTGGTGTGTTAGGCGGCGGTGTTGGTGTGTTAGATGGCGGTGTTGGTGTGTGCACAGGTGGAGCGGTTGGCTTCGCGGTGGGCGCTGGAGTCGGCGGAACTGTTGGAGCCGGAGTTGGCTGAGGAGTCGATGTTGGCAGCGGTGTCGGCGTGGCTGGGGGCGGAGGCGTCGCGGTTGGTGTTGGTGTAGTCAGGCACCCGACCAGCAGGTCGTCAAAGGCGGCCTCTCCCGTGATCCCGGTGAAACTGAAGCGGAGCTGGGAGGAGGTCTCCAGCAGTTCCAGTTCCCCGATTATGGTCCCGGTATCGGAAAGGCTGTAGAGATCGGTAATCTCGCTCCAGCCGCTGCCGTAGTACTCCTCAACCAACAGGTGGCTGGAGGCGTCGGTCCCCTGGCCCTTGAGCCAGAACTGGAGCCACTCACCCTGGCTGAAGGCGGCGGTCTCGATAATGTCACCGGTCGCGTCCAGCTTGATTGATGGTGACTGATGACCGAAATTCCCCGCCGTCGTAAAGGTATCGGTATTCTGATCGCAGTTGATGAAGGACCAGCCGGCGGGGCGGCTTCCGGTCTCAAATCCGTCGAATCCCTCGTCCAGTCGGGTGCAGATCTCCGGCGTTGGGGTGGGCGTGATTATCCTGGGCGTCGGGGTTTTCTCCGGGGTAGCCGAGGGCTCCGCGGTAGGCGCCGGAGTCGGCGTTACGGTGGGAGGCGGGGTAGGGGGAGGAGTAGATGTCGGCGCCGGCGGCGGCGTGGGTGTATCCGGTGGCGCGATGGTAGGTGTGGGCGTGATCAGGCACCCGACCAGCAGATCATCGAAGGCGGCCGCTCCCAGGACTCCGGTGTAGCTGAAGCGGAGCCGGTCGGCGCTCGGCAGCAGTTCCAGTTCCCCGATTATGGTCCCGGTATCGGAAAGGCTGTAGAGATCTGTAATCTCGCTCCAACCGCTGCCGTAGTACTCCTCAACCAACAGGTGGCTGGAGGCGTCGGTCCCCTGTCCCTTGAGCCAGAACTGGAGCCACTCACCCTTGCTGAAGGCGGCGGTCTCGATCCGGTCACCGGTCGCGTCCAGCTTAATTGAGGGAGACTGATGACCGAAATTCCCCGCCGTCGTAAAGGTATCGGTATTCTGATCGCAGTTGATGAAGGACCAGCCGGCGGGGCGGCTTCCGGTCTCAAATCCGTCGAATCCCTCGTCCAGTCGGGTGCAGATCTCCGGCGTTGGGGTGGGCGTGATTATCCTGGGCGTCGGGGTCTTCTCCGGGGTAGCCGAGGGCTCCGCGGTAGGAGCAGGAGTCGGCGTTACGGTGGGAGGCGGGGTCTTTTCGGGTGTGGCCGAGGGCGTTGCCGTGGGAGACGGCGTCGGTGTTATCGTGGGGGTCGCTGTCGGCGATGGCGAAGGCGTGATTAAGCGCGGGGTGGGTGAGTGTGTCGCGGTGGGTGTCGGTGTGATCAGGCACCCGACCAGGACGTCGTCGAAGGCCGCCGCCCCCGCGCTCCGGGTATAGCTGAAGCGGAGCCGGTCGGCGCTCGGTAACAGATCCAGGTCCCCTATCATAGTCCCGGCAGCGGAAAGGCCGTAGAGATCGGTGACCTCGCTCCAGCCGCTGCCGTAGTACTCTTCGACCAACAGATGGCTGGAGGCGTCGGTCCCCTGTCCCTTGATCCAGAACTGGAGCCAGGAGCCCTGGCTGAAAAGATTGGTCTCGATAATGTCGCCGGTCGCGTCCAGCCTGATCGAGGGGGAGAGATGCCCGAAGTTACCTGCTGTCGTATAGGTGTCGGCGTTCTGATCGCAGTTGATAAATGTCCAGCCGGCGGGCCGGGTCCCGGTCTCGAATCCGTCAAAGCCCTCATCCAGTCGGGTGCAGATCTCCGGTGATGGTGTGGGCGACGGTGTGGGGGTAGCGGTAGGGGTAATGGTCGGGGTTGGCGTCAGGGATGGTGTGGGGGTAGCTGTAGGGGTGATGGTCGGAGTTGGCGTTGGTGTCTTGTAGCCTTCCGGGGTAGGGGTAGGGGTGAGATCTCCGGTGATCAGCACATCATCGACACAGACGCCGCAGCCGAAGTTGGCCGTCCCCTCAAAGCAGACGTAGTAATCACTACCCGGGTTCGGTAGATCAATATTTCTCTCCGTCCAGTCGGCGACCGAGCTGTCATATGAGGTGAGCAGGTTCCAGGATCCGCCGGCCGATGTCCGGTAATAGATTGCCAGCTCATACTGGTTTCCCGACCACACCTCCATGGCGTGCCAGAAGGTTAGGCGGGTGTTATGTGTATACGAGCCGAAATCCAGGGGGGGCGTGATCAAGCGGGTAATCGGGCCTTCATTTCCGCCATGGTAAAAAAGGGCATTATACGTTCCACCGTGGGCGGCAGGTGGCATGCTGTTGTGACCCCCGGAGGCTTGAATCCATTCGGTCGAGCCGGAGACGTATTGGCTCGACCACAGCGCTGGCGCCCCCCCGCTCCAAGCGTCTTCAAAGTCTTCCGTGAACGGGACCTCCTGGGGGACAATCGTGGGAGTAGTCGAAGGCGCGGGCGTTATTGTAGGTGTGGCTGAGGGCGACGGCGTTATCGTAGGAGTGGTTGAGGGCGAGGGGGATTGATAGCCTTCCGGGGTTGGAGAAGGGGTGAGATCTCCGGTGATCAGCACGTCACCGACACAGACACCGCAGCCGCTGTTGGTCGTTCCCTCAAAGCAGACGTAATAGTCACTGCCCGGATTTGGCAGATCAACGGTCCTTTGTATCCAGTCGTCAATGGAACTGTCGAACGAGGTGAGAAGATTCCAAGATCCTTCGGCTGAGGTCCGGTAATAGATCGCCAGCTCATCTTGGTGCTCAGCCCATACTTTCATGGCATGCCAGAAGATTAAACGCGTGTTCTTTGTGTAGGAGCCGAAATTCAGGGGCGGCGTGATCAGGCGGGTGACGGGTCCGGTATAGTCGTCAATAAAGAAGAGGGCGTTATATCCACCCTCGTGAGGGGGTGGGTTGCCGAGGTGTCCTCCGGTGGCTTGAGTCCAGTCGGTCGAGCCGGAGACGTACTGGCTGGACCACGTCGCCGGCGCGCCCCCGCTCCATGCCCCTGCGAAGTCTTCAGTAAACGGAATTGTCTGGGGAGCGACCGTCGGGGTCGGGGGCGGGGACGGGCCGGGAGTGGGGGTAGGGGGGACGCTAACGAGCCGCAGAACCGTTACTGCCCGATGCTGCTCCCCGTCGTAGGTTCCTCCCCAGGTCATGGTATGATCGCTCTGATCCCAGGTGTCGTGCAGATAAACAATCGACCCGGTGGTATTGTATCCGAAACCCAGCATGGTGTGGCCGTCAATCTGGATGAGCACGGGCCGGCCTCCGTCGATCTCCGACTGAAAATCGGCGAAGGTAAACCCTTTGGCGGGGTCGGTCCCCTGGCCCTGGATAAGCTGGGAGAAGTTGCCGTTAGTAACAACAGAATACCCCCGCGATTCGACAAAGAGCCGCATTCCATGACAACCATCTCGTTGGCCCGGTTCACACGAGGTGTAATCATAGAGGGGGTCGCCGCTTTCATCCCAGTAAAACGTCGTCGATCCGTCCGTATTTTGCCAGTTGTGGTACTGGTTGGTCCCCATGTAATCACCGGTGCAGTCGGCATAAGCGTGTTGGGTCCAATTGCCATAGTAGGGATCGTTGGAACTCCCGTAGGAATCCCAGTAGTCATCGACATGTCCTCTGGCCCCCAGACCGTCATACCCCTGGTGGGTCGCGCTCAGGGGACACTCCCCCGATCCCCAGACCGTGTTGTCCAGGGGACAGATCCCCCCATTGGCCGGACCGGTATACATATCGGCGTAACGGGTGTTGTCGTAATGGCCCATCATCATGGCGGCAGAGGTTGCCGAACAGCCGTAACACCAGTCAAAGGCGGGGACTTTTGTGATGGTATTGATTCCGGCGCCGCGCTGTGGTTCGGGAACTTTGGTCCGGGGCGCTCTGTAATTTTTGGGAGGACGCCCCGGGACGATGACCATGGCGATCTTTTTCCCCTCTTCCCAGAATGTTTTGACCAGATACGGGTTTTTCGTCCTTCCATTGCCGAAGGCATCATCGGTTACTGCCTGAGCCAGGAACACCGCCCCGATAAGGCAGCCGATAACAATGCTGAATTTGTTATTCGATGATAATGTCATGTCTTATCTTCCCTCTTATGAGCTACCTGACGAAGTGAAAAGCTATATATTTAGTTCTTTTCCGATAATTCCTCAATTAAGCCGATAAACGCGCCTTCTGAACGTGTGTATTTTTCCATATCATCGGCGAACATGAAATAGAGTGGTTTAATTCCATCGACGTCTATAATAAATTCACAGAGGTATTGATCATACGTTCCCGAGCCTGCCGGCCGGTAGGTATCTGTTCCTTTGTTTACTTTCAGGAGGATAATAATCCGTTCTCCATCATTATATTTGCCATGATAGGGCCGAGGACCGGCACTGACTGAAACAATCTGTCCCGCTGAGGTTGCCTTCTTCGATGAGAGTGCATCGTTGCCGGACGAACCAAAGAGGGGATAGGATTCCTGAATATGAATATTTTCACCTGAAATTTCACCTTTTAATAGTTTTTCAATCTTTAAAGTAACCTCTACTGTTATCTCTTTCCCGGTATTAGCTGCTAATTCGATCTTTTTCACCCGGCCTACCTTCCCGACGACAATTATATCCGCCTCTCCAATAAGTACTTGAAATTGTGGAGAGTTCAGAGGCTGCGGCGGAGGCTGGAGGGCGTATCCCGATTGAGACAACACTATCGCTACTCCGATGCTTAAAATTATCCCTGTCGATTTCATTTATCGTACTGACAATTTCCTGCGAGTATCTTGTGGGAGAGGTTTTTTTACCTCGATCCAATGGAACCGGGAACCGGGGTTGAAAACCCCTCCCACAGTCGCTAACGAAAGTAATCAGTTGTAAACTTAGTTATGAATGCATCATATGAACTTCCTTGCGTTGATTGGTATGCGTTTTTTATCGGGAAATTGGAGGATTTAGTAAGTCCTGACATGTATACGCTTCCCATCGTGTCAACAACGATTTCCTTTGGACGGTCCCAACGGTCACCACCGAGGTATGTGGAGTAGAGGAGTGCGGAGCCGTCGGACGTAAACTTGGAGACAAATCCATCGCCGCCTTCTTCACTTGCATCTCCTGCCCAGCTTGATTGGTAGGCGTTTAAAAGAGGGAAGTCCTCCCCGAGAGTATCTCCCGTGATATAGATGCATCCGGCTGTGTCGATAGCGATAGATGGATTCCAGGCGTCATCAGATAAGTAACTGGAATAATCGAGACGTACGCCCTGTGCAAAAAGAAAGCTTGTGTTAAATCCAGACAACCAGAGAACCGCCATCACGGTGAGCGCCGGACATATTTTCACCAGCGCCTGGAAGATCGACCTCCCGGGTTTTTCTTCAGGTGAGGCAACCCCGGCGGGTGACGATATAATATGTCTCTTTTTTATCTCAATCTCCTTCGGTTCAACGAACTTTGTTAACATGTCTGAAGTCTTTGAAATAATTTGTAGCGCAATTCATTAAGGCTGCCCGTCTCCCTGCCCCCGTCGCTGAAGACCAGGTCGGGCTCCAGCGTGAAGGTCTCGTCCTCTACCCCCCCGGCTGAAGTTAATGGTCAGCATGTTGAAAGGGGCGGCGGCGTTATCGGCAAATGCAACTATTTTAATGATAAACGGTTGCGCAACTTAAAAGTTGTTGCTACCATGATTATCCACGAAAATCGGTGTTTTCGGTCAGACACTAATTAATTGAAATTCTGAAACAGCAAGTAAAACTAAAAGAAGCATTTTCCGTGCCATATTTCTCCGCCAGGATTATTAATTACAAAGATTTTTCGTAATACGCTGGCATTAAACTTAATAGGTAATATGGATAACTACCGGCAGCTCTGTCCTTTTATCATTAAGGTTCTTGGATTTTATCTATTCGGATAAATTATTATTTATCTTTAAAGATAAGTTAGCGCTGCGCGCTAACTTTTGGTAGCCGCACCTTTTAAGGTGCGCAATAAACGCAGGCTAAAGCCTGCGGCTACCATTTTATTTGCAATTATTGAGATTTCGAAGCAGTAAATTAGCTCGCTACACTCGCAAATTTAAAGAGAAAAACCCGGTACCGGATGCTGATCCGGTGCCGGGTTTCATTTAAAAAGTGCCCAATTTTTCGGAAGATAGTCATCGAACACATTCCTCCCGCATTAAATGGTAATCAAGGATAACTGCTCAACATTTTTACGCGGATCGGCTGGTTGGTCAACCCGAAAAGAATGCGTATATAATGCTTAGTTATAATTACGGAATAAATAGCCGGTCCGGCAGCGGGAAATAGGGCGGATAGAAGTAAAATTTGTGGGATTGAGACAATTACGCGGCAGAGATAATCTACATATTATAGAGAAAGGATCGGAGATTGATCTTCTTTCGAGAGATGCCGAATTTCTTCCTGATATTCTCCCGGTGTTTCTCCACGGTTGCCCGGGAGAGATGGAGAACCCGGGAGATCTCCTTGTTGGGGAGCCCGCTCTGTATAAGATCGCAGATCTCGATCTCTCTCGGTGTAAGTTTCAAACGCGGATCTGAGAAGCCCAGCTCGGAAGGTGAGGCGAGTTTCTTCAGATTACGCTCCAGAGTATCCAGGGCCTGGTCTGAGGGCCGCGCTTCCGTCTTCCTGATCTTGTGCAGGGACGGGATTACCAGCTTCTCCACGCTGGAGGCCATGCCGTCCCTGATCTGTTTCTTTTCGATCTCAAGCTGCTCCAGTACTTCCCGGAGGGCGATATTTTTATCTTCCAGAGCTTTTTTCTGTTCTTTGAGCTCTTTCTCGGAGTTTTTAAGAGCTGCCTGTGTCTTCCGTTGTTCTTTGATGACACGCCGCAGTTCAAGGTTGGATGACTTCAAACGCGCGGTGCGCTCTTCCACCAACTCCTCGAGGTCTCTCCGGTATTTTTCGAGTTCCCGGTCCGCTTCCTTTTGATCGGTGATGTCAATGTCCACCCCGCGGTAGCCGAGGAGCTCTCCATCTCCATTAAGGATGGGGACACCGCTGGTCGAGAGCCAGACGCTCCGGCCGTCTTTATGCACATTGCGGTTAATGAACTCCCGGAAGGGCTTCTTTTGGGCAAAGACCTCGAGTGCCGTCTTTTTCAGTTGAGGCCGGTCCTGAGGGTGAAAATAATCGTAAAAATGTTTTTTCAGGATTTCACCGGATCGATAACCCAGGATCTTCTTTACCGCCGGACTCGCGTAGGTGTATTGTCCCCTGGCATCCATCTCCCAGATCCACTCGCGGGCATTCTCGGCCACGTCCCGGAAGCGTTTAATCTGTATGTGTAATGCCTCTTCCGCCTGTTTCTGCTCCGTAATATCATGGAGCATGGCGATCATCCCGGTCGGGGTGCCGGATTCATCTCTCAGGAGGGAATTGTGCATGGCGGAGGGAAATTCAGTGCCGTCCTTCCTGATATGCCGGATCTCTCCAATGAACTCACCGGTATCCTGGACTTTACGATTAGCCGCCTTCACGGCGGATAACTGCCTGGATGAGTGGAAGATCGAGAGATGTTTCCCAATCAGTTCATTCGGCACATATCCGTGCATGGAAGCGAAGGCCTGGTTTACGAAGAGGAGATTGCCCTTCAGGTCGGAGATGGCGATACCCTCGGAGCATTGCTCAACCGCCTGTCCGAGCAGGCAGATATCCTCCAGAAACTCCCCCGGCAGATTCCTTGCCGGGACTTTCTTTCGCTTTTTCTTCTCCATCAGAACTTAGCCCTCGCTTCGTTCGGGCAACTAAATTGAACTACGAATTATACGAATTACACGAATTATGCAGATGAGGGAAAAAATAATCCGTTAAATCCGCTTAATCCGCGGTTTATTGTCGAAGATACGGCTTCAGACGTAAAATCCCGAAACAGAAAAATTATCAAGTACCAAATTATTCTACCCCTTTTCTCAAATAATAGAAATGGTTTTTTCGTATTAAAAATTAATTCTTGATTCTTAATGTCAAGTAATTCTTTTTCTATCCGGTAACGGGGATATCTTCACTGCCACTAGAATATACGCGGGTAACTCCCTGGGTCGTCCAGATAAAAAGGCAGTAAGCAGTGAGCGGTAAGCAGTAAAAGGCAAAGATCAGTATTTATCGCGTGACCGGGATGTCACTGCCTGAACCAAAGTAAACCCGTGTAACTCCCTGTACGGCCCACAATCCACTAGAGCCCCGGAAGATGGTGATATCGTCCATCCAGTTCCCCGCGTAATCGGCCGGGACCGGCTGGTCTGAGCCGCTGCCGAAATACGCTCGGGTAACTCCCCTTATCGCCCAGAGGCCAGTGGAGGAGCGGAATATCCCTGCCGCCCAGACTCCGCTGTCATCATAATCCCCGGGAACTGTCTGGTCGGTCGAGCCGCCGAAATAGAACCGGGTTACTCCCCTCAGCGCCCAGAGGCCGGAACTCCCTCGGAAGAGCCCGATATCCTTAGTTCCGTTCCCGTCGTAGTCTCCCGGAACCACCGTATCTCCTCCGCCGCCGAAGTAAGCCCGGGTCACTCCCCGGATCGCCCAGAGGCCGGCATCGGGACGGAAGATACCGGTATCGCAGCAGCCATCGCCGTCATAGTCGCCGGGAACGGGAAGATCAGCGGTGCTGCCGAAGTAGGCTCGGGTGACGGACCGGACCGCCCAGAGACCGGAAATGGCCCGGAAGATCGCGATGTCGGAGGTCCCGTCCCCGTTGTAATCGCCGGAGACCGGGGTATCGGATGAGGAGCCGAAATACACCCTGGTCACCTCCCGGATCGCCCAGAGGCCGGATGAACCACGAAAGACGGCGATCTCCACGGCTCCATCGCCGTTGTAGTCGCCCGAGGCGATGATCAGCCGATGAGCCGCGGGCATTGGGGTGGGAACTACTACGGTGGGGGCGGGTGTGGCTGGGTTGGGAGGCTGCGTCGGCTGGGTGGTAGGCTTCGCCGTCGGTTGAACAGTGGGCTGCGCCGTCGGCCGGGCAGCCGGTATGGAAGTGATGGATGGGATCGGTGTAGCTCCGGGAGTCGGCCTGGTCCGGGGGGTTGGAGTGGCCGTCGGTTCCGGCGAAGGAATAGCCCCCGGCGTGGGGGTGGTGGTAGGTGTCGGTGTGACGGTTGGGACTCCCTTCGCAAGATCATAAAGCCAGCGGTCCACATAGGTGCTCCCGTCCGAACCAACGTAGTAGCAGGTGTCGATATTCCCGGTTAGCGCGGGCGGGTAAACATATACCTCCGTTCCCCCGCCGAAGGTAACCAGCAGGTAATCTCCTTCCTGAATATTTGCCGCCTCACCGCTCCAGGTTATCCGCAGGGCCACCGGCTGGCTGGAGTAAGCGCTCTGATCGACGAAGGTGTTGGCGTTGTCTTCGATATAACCATATATGTCGTCGGCCGGAGATTCCGCCCGGGTGACGCGGTAGCTCCAGCCGCCGCTCAGCGTCGCCCGGGTCCGGGCCAGCCGGAGACTCTCCAGGTCCGCGATCTCCAGCGCGTCATGACAGTAGACCGGTGTGGGGGTCATAGTGAGTGTGGGCGTCGTGGTTATACTTGGGGTGGGAGTAAAAGCTATAGAAGGAGTAATCCTCGGTGTCGGTACAGGTGTGGTTGTCATACTGGGTGTCACCGACGGTGTAGCCGTCGGGGTGGCTGCCGTAGGCGTAGCCGAAGGTGTCGACGCAGGAGACATCGTCGCCATCGGCGTTGGTGTAGTACCTGGAGTCGAAGTAACACTCGGAGTCGGCGTAATCGGCCGGGGGGTCGGGGTGGCGGTCGGCGGAGAGGACGGACTAGGCGTGGGGACGGGCGTCTTTTTCGGAATGAGTGTCGGAGTAGGGGTAATCGACGGGGTAGCCGTAGGCGCCGCGGTGGGAGCAGGTGTAATCAGCCGGGGAGTCCGGGTGGTGGCAGGCGTTGGGGTGGGGGTGATAAACCGGGGCGTGACCGAAGGGGTCGGGGGCGGGGTCGTATCCGCGGGTAGTCCCCGGATGATCACGTTGTCTAAAGCAATATTGCCGGAGTTCTTAATAAAAGTAAACCTGATCCGATCGGTCGGGTTATAGAGATTGAGCGGCCCCACCGTTGTCCCGGTTGAGGGGATATCCCGGAATCTGGCCAGCGGGTACCACTCTCCGTGGTAGTGATCCTCGACCAGCAGCGCCGTGGTTCCGTCATTGGCGCTTCCTTTCATCCAGAACTGGAGTGAGGTCGCGTTGTGAAGTGTATCGGTGGTGATCCGGGCGCCGTCGGCGCTGAGCTTGATTGCCGGTGAAGTCCGTCCATAGTAACCGGAATTGGTGTAAGTATCGCTGTTTGAGTCGCAGTCGGTGAAGGTCCAGCCTGAAGGCCGGGTCCCGGCGTCAAAACCGTCGAACCCCTCATCGGCGACGATATCGTGGTATTTGACGTGGAAGGCCTTCAGAACCGGGCGGTGGGTAATCCCATTGAAGTAGAGGTCATTGTACTCGATGGGCGGGACGGCCGAGAGAGGAAGGTAAAGATGGGTGTCGAAGACATGCCCCTCCGGAAAGACCTGGAAACTGGTATAGGCCTGCCCGACCGGGCAGGTGATATGGTTCTCATCCATCAGGTGATTGGGCATAATCCAATCGTAAGGGTACTTCCGGGGGGCGGTGGAGTTGGTGTTGGAGTTCCCGGTTCGGTCCACGGGGACGTGGTCGTCATAGTCGAGGAAGGTCTCGAAGATGGCGAACATTGGTTCGGAAGCCGACTGGCGGGAGTAAGCGTTGAGGTCGCCGGCCAGGACCGCGTAGTGGCTCCGCAGGTCGAAGTTAGCCTCCATGTATTCCTTGAGCTGCCGGGCCTGGTCTTCCCGGATCAGTTTATTATCCGTCCCCGGACCGGCCTTCAGGTGGACGGAGACGATCTGGAGATCCTTATCCCCCGGAATGTCGATCACCGCCCAGGGAAAGTCCCGACGCAGCGTATCGTGGCCGACGTCTTCCCAGATGCCGGCGGTCATAATGTTCCAGCGGCTGATAATCCCGTTGGCACCGCCGTGGTTCTCAAGGTAATAATAGAAGCCGGTTCCAAAGGCGATATCAACCCATTCCCGAGCGCCGGAGAAGGTTGACTGGACGCTGAATTCCTGGACGCAGACAATATCCGGCTCCAGTCCCTGGAAGATCCGGAATGCCGGGCTCGCTGGGTACATGGTTTACCCCTTGAGCTAATAAAGGTAATAAAGAACATAAATCAATCGGTGGCAAGATCAAAATTAGTGGATCAAGTTTCGGTGCCTTTTCAGTAAGAAGTGTCAAAGG
>Ga0222699_1000307_pt1 | contig 19816 bp, 18 predicted proteins | sample AntAcemetage1452_FD_179824 | JGI IMG/M metagenome (GOLD analysis project Ga0222699, IMG submission 179824) | Saline water microbial communities from Ace Lake, Antarctica - #1452 | ecosystem: Environmental > Aquatic > Non-marine Saline and Alkaline > Saline | place: Antarctica: Ace Lake...
AAGAAGCTTCTAAAAGACTTGCATTAAAAAAGAAACTGGATTAACTTACAACCGTTCTGCTGTCTGAGGGTGGGGGATTTTGACCCGGCCACAGGTGGGGGATTTTCAAGTGGCCATCGGGGCTTGGAGTACTTGTCGAAAGAACAAGGGAAATTTCCCAAGGAAACCTCACCGGAAAGGTTAAGGTCAAAAGTGATGATGAAATCGGTCAGCTGGCTGATGCTTTTAATAAAATGAGTAGCGAAGTGTTATTAAGAGAGGATAAATTAAAAGATTCAAAGGAACAACTGGTTAGTACAATGAAAGGCTTGAGTGAATCCCAACAGCAGCTCCAAAACCTTATAGACCTCTCACCTGACCCCATAATCATCGCCGATTCAATAGGGCATGCCACAAAACCCAATAAGTCATTTATTTCAATGGTAGGGCTCTCAGAAGAAGAAATCATTGATAAGCCTATATATTCCTTTGCGCCTCCGGGGCCGGGAACCTATGAAACTTTCTTCGGCGATTTGGTAGAAGTTGGAGAAGATTATTTTGAGGCCGCCAAAGAATCAATCATTACGCTTTTTGAGACGGGAAAAGTAGTTGATAGAGATTCTTATTACATGGCAAAAGATAATAAAATTATTCTGGTTACTGAAAACATTGTGTTTCTGAAAAATAAAGCCGGAGAGACAATCGGTTCATTTGCAATAATTCATGACATTACTGGACAGAAAAAGACGGAAGTGGAATTAATTAAAGCCAAAGAACAAGCAGAAGATGCAAACCAGGCCAAAAGTAGTTTCCTTGCCAGCATGAGCCACGAGATACGAACACCCATGAACGCGATAATAGGCATGGCAGACCTTCTTCAGGAAACAACCCTTGATCCCGAACAATTGCGATATGTTCAAACATTTCAATCAGCCGGAGAAAATCTCCTGAACATCATTAACGACATCCTTGATATTTCCAAAGTGGGGGCAGGTCAGATTCAGCTTGAAACAACAGACTTTAACCTTAACGATATGATTGAGAAGATATGTGAAGTGATGGCTATCCGCGCCCATGAAAAGGGTCTTGAGCTGACCTATAATATTATGCCTGATGTTCCTGCCAGTCTTCTGGGTGATCCGGTTCGTTTGAGACAGATACTGATAAACCTGATGGGAAACGCCATAAAATTTACAGGGAAGGGAGAGGTGAATGTTTGGGTAGAAAAGCAGGGGTCAGGGATTAGAGGTCAGGGATCAAAAGATGGCGAAGTGGAACTGGTTTTTTTCGTGAAGGATACGGGGATCGGCATCCCTCAGGACAAAATCGATACGATCTTTGAGCTTTTCACTCAGGCCGATTCATCGACCACCCGCAAATATGGCGGCACCGGGCTTGGACTGTCTATCTCGAAGAAACTGGTGGAACTTATGGATGGAAATCTCCGTGTGGAAAGTGAGCCGGGACATGGCAGCACTTTTTCGTTTGCCGCGAGGTTCGGGGTTCAAAAAATACCATCAAAAAAAGCAGAGAGATTCCCCATAGATTTGAAGGAGTTCAAAGTGCTTGTTGTGGATGACAACGCAACAAATCGCCTCATCCTTAGCAAATTTTTCTCCAGACTGGGCGCCATTGTGACGGAGGCGGAGAATGGAGAGCATGGATTTGCTGAATTCAAGCACGCCTTTGATGCGGCAGATCCGTTTCAACTGATGATCATAGATGGGCGCATGCCCGGCATGGATGGATTTGAATTAGCCGGACACATAAAAGAAAAAACGGGTGGAATCAGGGATACAGCCATTATGATGCTCACATCGGATGATCGCCGTGAGGATATTGCCCTGTGCAGGGAACTCGACATATCGAGTTATTTTGTAAAACCTGTGAAAAAACAAGACCTTTTGGATGCCATCGGCGTCACCCTGGGCCGTAAAGCTGCCTTTTCTGCCGGCAGTGTCCCAGAGGTGAAACCCGTTGACTTCAGTAAAGTCAGACCGGTTAACATTTTGCTTGTTGAGGATTCAGCGGATAACCGCCTGCTCATCCAGGCCTACTTTAAGAGGACTTCAGATCATATGGAAACAGCTGAAAATGGCGAGATTGCTGTTGAAAAATTCAAGTCAGGGAAATATGATATCGTACTGATGGATGTTCTGATGCCGGTAATGGACGGCTATACGGCTACTGGTGAGATCAGAAAATGGGAAAAGGCAACCGGGAGAAAAGAAACCCCGATTATCGCGCTCACTGCCAATGCCATGGCGGAAGACTTTCAGATGAGCCTGGACGCGGGATGCACGGATCACCTGACAAAACCGATAAAGAAGGCAACCATCATGGAAGCCATAAAGAAATATACGGCGCAGGAATATGGGAATACTGATAGTTGATGACTCGGCGGACGTCCGTTTGCTCCTCGAATTCTTCCTGAAAAAGGGCGGGAATGGGGATATTGTTCTTGCGGGATCCGCGGCGGGGTCGTTGCCGATAGGGTGGGGAAAAACCTACTTTTATAATTTTAGGAGAATAAAATATGACAGAAGGTGAGAATACAAAGATAATAATACACGCGGACATTGATCTCGAAGATCTGATTCCGGGCTTTCTCGAAAACAGATGTAAAGACATAGTAGAAATCGAGAGACTGATAGCAGCGGGTGATTACGAGACCATACAGAGGTTGGGCCACTCGATGAAGGGCTGTGGCGGGGGGTATGGATTTGATGAAATTACCGATATCGGCATGCAGATTGAACAGGCCGCCAAAGAGAAAAACACAGCAAAGATCCGCACACAACTGGAAATTCTCTCTCGTTATCTTGATGGTGTAGAGGTAGTATATGTCTGATATTAGACCCCTGATCCTGTACATTGACGACAGCAGGGACAACCTGAATCTGGTAGAGCGCTTTCTTGAGAAAAGTTACAGGGTGATCACAGCTGAAAGCGGTCAGGAAGGATTGAAGATCACAAATGACAGAAAACCCGATCTCCTTCTCCTCGACATAATGATGCCTGGGATGGACGGATATGAGGTCTGCTCTCTGTTGCAGGAAAATGATGACACCGCGTACATTCCTGTAATATTCGTCAGCGCCATGGGGGAAGAACGGGACAAGGCCCGGGCATTTTCCGTTGGCGCGGCCGATTATATTGTCAAGCCCATCAGAAAAAACATCTTGACAGAGAAGATCGAAAAATATCTACAGAAAAACGCGCAGTGGAGCAAGCTGCATACGGATGGCAGATCATGGTATAAAAAGATACAATCGTCCGATTTCGTCCAGTTCAAAGAATTTGTGTCCGATAAACTGGGTATGAATACTGAGGAAAAGTATATATTCTCGAACACGGCTCCAACTGATATCTACACAATATCGGAGGGTATGGGAATCGGCGGAGATCTCATGGCAAAGCATATAGCCCAGTTTCTGAAACTGCCCTACGCCGCCAGTATTAATGCCGACGACACCCGGCTTGGCATCCTCCCGGCAGCCTTCTGCAGGTCAAATCATGTGGTGGCGGTAAACAGCTCCTCCGTCGAAAAGGCCTTTATAATAAGCAATCCTTTCGACTGGAATCTGATGGATACTCTTAGGAAAGTCTCCGGTCTTGACCACACATCCGGCCTCACGATAACCAAACCGTGCAATATCGATTCTCTGTTCGGCGATACACTACCGCAATCAAAGGCCGGGGCCGTCAGACCCCCTCCCAAAACACCGACTTCCGCGGGATCATTGAAGACTGAAATCAGCGAACAACCGGTTGTGCACATTACCAACAGTATTCTTGAAGCGGCCGTAGTTGGTAGAGCAAGCGATATACACATAGAACCCAAGGAAAAAAATACCGTGGTCAGATCCCGTATTGACGGCGATCTCAGAGATACTTTCACACTGAAGAAAGCCACAGGCACTATGGTTATATCCCGCCTGAAGATATTTGGGGGTCTGGATATCGCGGAAAAGAAAAAACCGCAGGACGGTGGCTTTGTGGCAACCCTGAAAGACAGGACATTCAACCTCAGGCTGTCAACTACCTCAACACCCTACGGCGAAAGCCTCGTCATGAGGCTGCTTGAGCCATATACCAAGCCCAAAAAACTTGAAGAACTCGGAATGTCTGGCAGACAGACCGATACCATGGTCAGAATTGCCAACAGTTCCAGTGGCATAATACTGATCGTGGGTACCACTGGATCGGGCAAAACCACAACCATCTACAGCCTGATTCATAATGTAGATTACGAGAAATGCAGCCTGATTTCGGTAGAAGACCCGGTAGAATACCGCATGCCCTTTGTCAACCAGCAGCAGGTAAATGAAAAGGCCGGCGTCACATTTGAGGCGCTTCTCAAGGCAGCGGTCAGGCAGGACCCCGACGTCCTGTTCATGGGCGAAGTCAGAGATAATTTTTCCGCAAAGATGGCTATGGATTTCGCGAGCACAGGCCATTTGACCATCACCTCCCTGCATACATCGAACGCCACCACTGCGATCGTCCGACTTGAAAGGCTGGGCATCGACAGGGGAACAATCGCGGACACTGTGCTTGCCATTGTGGCCCAGAGACTAATAAAAAAACTCTGTCCGCACTGCAAGAATACAGTGCCGATTTCACCGGAAGAGAGTGCCATGTTAGCACCTTTTACCGACGATATTCCATCTGAGGTAGCCCATCCTGTGGGTTGCCCGGAATGCAATGATACCGGATACCTCGGACGGGAAGGAATCTATGAGATACTTGAGTTTGATCCTGAGATCGCGGAGATGGCTCGCACCGGAGCGCCCATCTCAAAGATAAGAACCTTCTCAAGAAACCGTGGGGATTATCTGATAAGCACACATGCCATATTGAAGGTAAGGAATTTAATTTTTACTCCGAAGGATATTTTCGAGAAAGCCCTGGCGGAAGAAATGACAGGTGCGGAAATGTCTGCGCCTCGTGAGATGGACCCGGAAATTATTCCAATCAGTACGGGGACAAGGGCGCCGGCTAAAATCCTCATTGTTGAAGATGACCAAGACACGCGAAAGCTTATAGCACATTTTTTGGAAAAGGATGGCTACAACGTGACTGCATCCGAAGATGGTATAGATGCTTTGCTCTATCTGGGCAAAAAATCTTTCGATCTCATACTCTCCGATGTAGATATGCCCAATCTCGACGGATTTAAGCTGCTCGAGATGGTAAACCAGAAGGGGATCAATACACCCGTGATATTTCTGACATCGAGGATAAATCATGAAGATGAGGAAAGAGGGTTAAAACTTGGCGCGATGGACTATCTAAGAAAACCAATAAAAAAAACCCTGCTGTTATTGAGAGTTAAAAAAATGCTTGAAAGGAGAGGATAATAATGGGCAAAGAGATAGCTCCCACAGGATTTTGCAAGAAGTGCGGCAAGATTGTTGATAAAGATCAGTTTTATTGCAGTCAATGTATAATAGAACTTGCAGAGGAAAATATCACGGACCTCTCGGAAGACACGCAAAAACAACACCGGCCCGCGAGAAGCAGAACAAAGGTGGTTGCACAGTGGATCGTTCTGCTGGTCTGTCTTACAATAATCGCCTTTCAGATGCAGAAAATGTTCTCCGCATTTAAAAAAAATCAACCCATAAGACATGGCACATATGAAACAAATGCACCAACGGATCAGTGCATCAAGAATCTGTGGCATATATCAAAAGTGTTGCAGGAAGGTAAACTGCCTGGCAATGATATTGTATGTCCCGCGAGCGGCAAACAATATGTAATCGTCAAAGTCGGAGAAGATACAGGGGCTCGTTGTCCCAATCCGGAACTTCACGGTTTCAGCGAAATCAGCGTAAGCAAACATTCACCCTGCCCGGAAGTAAAGTAATGAAAACACAGTTCGAATCCAGGGGCTTCACTCTTGTGGAAATATTGATTGTCATAGCCATCATGGGAGTCCTCGCCTCCATAGCAACTCCCCACTATATGAGATATGTTGAAATTGCTGGTTCAACCTCGTGTCTCTTGGAACGGGGGGTCACGGATAAAATGATAATTCTCTACTGCAACGAAGACCAAGATAACCCTCTTACAAACCTTTCACAGCTTGTCGGAGCAGGATACGTAACCTCTCAGCCTCAATGTAGATACGGTGGAGAATATGTGCTCATTCCGGCGAATGAAAACCACGATTATCCAAGGGTAGGTTGTTCGCTCCATTACTGGCCGGAAGAAGAGACAGTGAAACCCCTCACCAGTCTGGGATCTACATTCGAAGAGATAAGTGCTTCGATGATAACTCTGGTCCAAAACTTCTACGATGAAAACGGCAAATATCCGAAGAGTTGGGGAGACTATGTGTACACTGATATCGGACTGGATCCCGATGAATGGAGTGACGCTTTCAATGGGATCATATACAGCACGTCAGGAGACAGTATAAAGGTTACACCGGCAGAAGGTTACATGTTCTATGTAACCGGTTCTGACGGAAAGAAAAAAGTGCTGAAATCCAAGTACAACTGGTCCCTGTGGTACTCCATGGAAAATAAAGAGTGGTACTATCACAAAATAAAAGACAATAACGAGATAGATATATCCACTTTGCGGATGGAAAAAGAATAAGAGGTCTACATTAGTTTTTATAAACACTGTTTATATGATTGATCCATAGTTGTTTTTCTCTTGACATGTTTATGCTTTGAATTAAAAGGGGTTTATAATAATCTAATATGTTTGCTTTGAGTAAAAATGTATGATCGTATAAACCCTTAATCTTGCCCACTTTTGAGGCTGTTATATCGTGGTCATTACTGCTGGGAATAATGAGATGGAACAGGGATATCCTGAAAGAAAAAGGCTCTTCTGACCCCATTGGATTCTGCGGGCTCGAATATGTGCTGGATTAACATTTCATAGATATCCGGTTTGGTATTCTCCAGTCTGCCTTGGGCCGGGGCCTTGTGTTTGAAGCGGCACAGGTTAACATTGAGTATGGATTTAAAACCCTTGGGCTTAAGATTATATACTGGGCCGCCGTTCCTGAGAACAAGGCCTCCATTGCCGTATTAAAAAAAATTGGGATGACACCGGATGCTTCCTTTGATACATATGGTGATGTCGTGGACTCATTTTCCATGAAAAGAGCCACGTTTTATAATGATTCATCATTGATCAAAAAAGGCTCAATGCATCATATTTTTAAACCCATACAAACCCTTTGTGCTGTCCTTGTTTTTCTTGCCGTGCCCTGTCGGCCATGGCCCTTGCGCCCAATGAAGTTCTGGTGATTGCTAATGGCAATGTCCCTGAAAATAAACACCTTGCCGACTATTACATGACAAAAAGGAATAGCCGCAGCGTGGAAAATAAGATGGTTATTGAACTAAGTCGGGGATCTTGCTATTTCCCAATCGATTAGAGCCTCAATTTTCTTATCATTTTTTATTTTCGACTGTGTATATTCAATGAATTTCTTTTAGATATCTCGTTTTTCAGACAGATCAATTTGCAGATAGTCCACGGTGGACTCTATACTCCGATTTCCAAGATGGTTTTTAATATCCGACACCGGATAGCGTGTACAATGATTATAAAATTTAGCTTGACGAAAAAATAGAAATAGTCATAATTTTTGTCATCCATATAGACTGCCCGTCTTTTAATATGTAAGATATTTAAAAATGATTAAGGATGACAGATAAAAAATATTATTGTTCTGCCGCACAAAAAAGAAAGGTTTCAGCTTATTGCAAGAGAACAAAGGTTAAGATCAGTTAAAAATTAAACGGATATGGCCATTATTCAGTCAAAGATCGCACAAGTAAATGATTTTCAGGCAAGAAGAATAAGCGCTACAGAAAACCTTTTAAGACAGGATTTAACTGCAATTAAGTCCATTGAAGCCACCATTGAAATCATTGATATGGAAATGGGTAAAGATCCATTGTATTTAACGGTAGGCAAAACACCCCTTAAAAGGTTACATAAAAAACGGGGAGGAAAGCTCAAGGCCTTAAATTTGCATATATTTCAATATTTTGATATAAGTGATATATTGGTGCCAAGGCAAGATATTTATCATCAGCGTGTGTGTTTCATTACACAGTATCTTGTAGCTGATCATTGGACCCATAATGATTAAATACTTCTTAGGAGAGCAAAACAGGTATCAACCCCAATAGCAGAAGAAAACTGATAAAATCTGAAAGCTCCCGAACAAAGCCTCATTTTAAAACGCAGGCCTTACAGGCCCTGGATGATTTTAAAGAAGGGGAAATCCTCTTGCAGCAAGGAAAGGTATATAAAGAATAAAAAAATAATAAAGTAAAAACAAGGCGGATTATCGGTCAATGGGTAGTTTTGATAGTGTGCATAGGTATTATTTTATATCAGGTTCCAATGTTGATTTTCGCTGCCAATCAAGATATAAAGCCCTTAAGACAGGATCCCTATAATACGGATGTAGTGACGGATCAGATTATCTGGAACCTCTGGCAGATATCCCGGCTCATCCAGGGAGGAAAGCTACCGGATGACACTCTGGTCTGCCCTGCCAGCAAAAAACCCTTTATGGTCATTCAAACAAAAATGGACATCATTGTCCGCAGTCCCAACCCGGAACTGTACGGGTTTAAAGATATTCGCGTCAGCAAAAAAAATCCTGTGCCAGAGATCATCAAATGATAAAATCAACTATAATCGATACCAGGGGGCTCACTTTAATTGAGGTGATGCTGGTCATCGCAATCATCAGTGTGCTGGCCTCTATAGCCGTCCCCAATATGGCTGTATACAGTGAACGGGCCCGTAAAGTCAGTTGTCTTGTTAATCGGAAAAATATTGAAAACGATGCAATTGCCAGGCTTGCCCAGAACCAGTCACCCGCATCTGACATAAGTTCTGAGTATAAGTGTCTAAGCGGCGGTGTATATGTCTGGTTGATAACAGATTCCGAAGATCCAGGTTATCCCAAGGTCGGATGCTCGATCCATTATGCACCATTGCCGTCTTTATCCGCAGAGGATGCGTTGTTTTCAAGTGATTTCGATACCATGGACGGTCTTACCCCCTTAGTCGGATCTTGGGAAAACAGGGATGGAGCCCTGGTTCCAACAGATAGAGGAGAAAACCGTCTATCATATGGAGATACGAACTGGAAAGATTACGAAATAAACGTGAATGCCAATATATCCGAAGGTAAAGGCTATGGCATCTATTTCCGGGCAGATGGGGACAATAATATTTCAGGATACTGTTTTCAATACGATCCAGGCTATGGAAAAGGTGCTTTTTTAGTGCGGAAAGTAGTCAACGGCAAGGAAAAAAGCCCTATAGTGCGTACATGGATCCCAGACAATTTTACTGTTTATAACCAATCCCACGAGACCACGATTACTTCAGAGGGAGACCACCATGTCATTAAGGTGGATGGCCAGGAGATTTTTGACTTTCATGATAGTACGTTTTCATCCGGCTCGGCAGGCTTTAGAAGCTGGGGTAATTCTACTGTGAAGTTTCAGGATGTAATCGTCAGCAACTTACAATGACTTCTAATTCGTTAAACTCGATCAGCGCCGCCAGTTGATAAAAACATTAATAAAAAAAGTAAGATAAGCACTGTATTGAAATTTGTAAATATTCGGGTTAGTAACTCATAGGTCAATTTTTCAGCAAAGCTCTAAATTTTTTATCAATAGGATATAGCCAGACGTCTTTAAAAGGAACACTGTTTTTTCCAGCGGGTCCAAGTTTTCCGAGCCCTTTGGTCTGTCCAACATTTAGGAAACTGACTGCTTTATAGCAAATACCTACAAATAAATTTTTCTGCACAAAAGTTTTCATCAGCACTGGTCCGATGTTATATTTTTTTTCCCAATCATCCGGGAGGTTCTTAATCATTAATGACAGGATTTTTGATGCAAGATTTTTTGATCGAATCCAGGGTAAAATAAGAAATCGGGCATTATTTACAATTAATGACAAATTGTGTTTACGCTGATCATGATTTCACTTGATAAAATGATCTTTTGGTGCAGTTTGCCATGCAGCTGCACCAAAACCTGTCAGGGAAACAATTTGTTTGCCTGCCCTTCACCCCAAAGGGGTTTAATTGATTTGGTATCACTAACCCACTTTAGATAGAAAGGAATATGATTTTGTTTTATATTACCCTTAGCACACAAATAGTTTGTGAACGCTTTCATTTAATTATTTAATTTTTTATTGCGGTTTCTATATTAAGTGTATAATTATGGGTAAAATATAGAACAATTAACCTACGGTATAACATTTGTAAACCTTTTATCGATGTATTTTACTGATAATTTTAATTATATTTTATTTGCTTATTACATTAAATATTCTAAATAAACATCTTTTTTACAATATTAATTGACAAACATATTTTATTGGCTGTAAAGTTATTTTTAACAACCGCTACTTCTATTCAATATATAAGTTAGGTTTTATTAACCATTACAAAGGAGAAAGATATGAATTCGTTGAAATTGGCAGTACTAATTACATTAACCTTTTTGTTTACAACCGTGTCTGTCTTGACTACCCAGGAAGTTGCGAATGCAACGGACCTTGGCGAAAAACTCTTGCGCCAATTATGGGTAGATATGCAAAAACCAGACATGGAAAGGATAGAGAAGACAACAGCTGAAGGGTTCCAATCTGTACACCAGTATGGCTCAAATACTCGTGAGCAAGAGATAAAACTTATTAAAACCTTAAATCTCGGCGAATACACTCTGAGCGACATTGAGATAACTCAAAACGGACCAGTTATCGTTGCCACTTACCTTGTTTCGGTAGCAGAAACAATTAAAGGAACGCGGCTTTCCCAAAAGCCGTCGACCCGCCTCAGCGTATTTTTAAAGACTGACAGTGGTTGGAAATGGATAGCCCACGCCAACCTTAAGCTTTTGAAGTAAGTAACTTCAGTTCGTTACATATGTTTTTAAGCCAAAACAAGAAACATAACGAGCTGCTCCGGCTGACCGTGTCCACTCCCCTCGGACACGGGCGCTGAGCTTTATATTATGAATAAAAACACCTTACAAAAACAATAAAAATCAAGCGTAAAAGGGGACAGATTTATTTTTCACATAACCCGGCAATCCACCGGGCCCTCGTTCCTGGGGCCGGTGATCTCATCGTTGGGCATGATGAAATATCATAGTACGGTTAATTAAATGGGAAATAAAAATAGGCGGGGGGATGTCGATGAGATCTCAACCTGGACAAAACATAACCAGCGGCTCTGCTCAAAATGCAGAGCAAATTGTTGTACTATGCCGGTGGAAGTGAAAATACCGGACTTGGTCCGAATGGGTGTTATCACAGAATTTGAAGCGAATGAGCCGATCAAGAAGATTGCAAAAAAATTAAAAAAAGATGGGGTGATTGAACGTTTATACTTTAAAGAACAGATTTTTATGCTCGTTCGATTTGCCAATAACGATTGCCTCTATCTCGACCCAACGAGTCGAAAATGCAAGATTTATAAAAACCGTCCTGATACTTGCAGAGATCATCCTCGTATTGGTTCACGGCCTGGTTTTTGCGCCTACGAACCGAAATAGCCCCAAGAACGGTCGAAGAACGAAGAAACATAGGGGGCAGGGCTACACTCTTGACAATCAGAAATAAATATACTGTCAAGAGTATAGCCCTGACCCTTAAAGTTCATATATTAGAAAACGGTTCAGGATATTTAAAACCTTCCTTTTGGAGACCTTTGCAAAATGCTCCCTTTTGCCCATAGGATAGGAGATCCCGTTACAGCCGGGATGCGTGGAGGTTCATCTAAATTATTTTGAGTGCAGATTTTATTTTTGAAAGAAACCGATTAATTCTTGAACTTTCGATTGATGGAATCGCTCTTCATTTGCTAAGCGTTTGAAAATTGCTTTGTATTCCGGATGGGTTATACTGCTACGGATATGTAGATAACCCTTTTCCATTTCATTTTCCAGAGTAAGTATCTGTTGAAAATAATCAATAAAAGCCTCTTTAGTAAACATCTTTCGGGTCCTTTTCAATCTTGTGTAAAGTGTTCTCCATTAATTTCTTGTGTTCCATGTTGGATTTAATGAGAAATCCCACAGTTTTTCTTGCTTCCGCAACTTCCGATTCGGAGAGACCGCTTCGTAAAATAAGTGCTTTTAAATGTCCGAGGTAAACAGCCGTGGCACTTTCTTCCCGTTTTATACTTTCCTGGATGAAATCGACTAATTCTTCTTTTCTCATCGGGTCAGACTCCTTATCCAGTCATTGGAACGAGAAATAAGGCTTCTCATACTGTTTCCTATATCATTATCGCTGTTGATTCGCCAATCCAACTTTTTCTTTACCTGAAACCATACTACCCCTCGTAGACCCCAATGTCCGGCGGTTACCAGAGCCTCTTTGATCCATTTATTCCTGTTCCCACCCTGCATGACACTCGCTGTTTCAAAGATGATAACCGGTTTGCCGGGCGCTAGGGTTGCCAGTTCAGCATGAGCATTCTCGAAGATATTTTTAAAAGATTTCCATTGGCTTTTCCAGCCGTCTTTTTCTTTTGTTTGTGTCGTGCCCCAGTTGTAACCATCGATTCCTACTATGTCGACATAATCGTCACCCGGGTAAAAATTGGCTGCACAATTCCAGCCGGCTGTCGGATCATAGGAGGTATTCGGAACAGATTCTGCATTAGGACAGAAGACCCAAAGCACATTTTTTGCATCTATTTTTTTGAATATATTAACAACATGGTGAAATATCTTTTTGTAAACATCAGGGCTTTGAGGACCGTATTCGGATTTTTCCATGCCCCAGTGATAGCGCTTAATATTCATCTCGTGGGCAAATCGAATCATCAAGGGTCTGCCCCATAATTTTGCCTGTTTTGCAAATTCAGTGATGTATGAATCATACTGGCCGGATAAAATCGCATGTTGGGAAATCATAATTTCTTTATTACTTTCGTAATACATAGGTTCCCATGTAAGGCAGGGAATTGCCCCTTCCTGATATATTGCCTCAAGAGTTTCACAGGGGAACTTTGCCGTGTTCTGTTTTTCCGGAGAGGCCCACTGGAGAAAAAAAACAATTATCGAAGCATTTAATCCTGTTTCTTTCTTGACGGTTTGTAATCTTACAACGGTGATTGGGTATCCGTCAAGAGCAAATCCCCAAACAGGGGCTGAAATTGATGACTGATGTGCGTGCACCTGATGACAGACCGGCGGCAAAAGCAACAGCAACATAATGTATAGATAAAGAAGTCTTGTGTTCATTTCTGACCATTTTCATCGGGTATATTAAAGTACAATACGGAGGATAAGATAATTAAATGATACAGACACCATAGTATATTAACAATCAGAGCCCCAATGGGATTCTGTTCGTAATAGAGCCTGTTCAAGCCCCAGATAATTGCGGCGAAACTGACGGTAAGGAGAAAAAGTTGAGCCCAGAGATCTTTGAGCGGAAGAGCCGCACTGCCAGTTTTGGGCGTTATGACAAAGCTCCCCCTTATTCCCAGGAGTGCAAGAATCGATGCCTTAATATAAACGGGAAATGTAATGGACATGAGGAGCTGTCCGATAAAGAGATCTTTTATATTGTAATTACGTTCCTTAAGTGTCCAGAAAAAGGTTGAGAGAGTTATGACAATATAGGGGAGAAAGAACAAAATGTAAACTTCCGGCTTGGAAAAGTAACTGGGTACGTTTGTAAACAGGTAAAGAATTGGACAAAGTACAAGAACCAGAAAAACAGGGCCAATGAAATAATGGGTGCTTGAAAGAAAATATTCCCACCACTTGGCGGCTGTAAGTTTTGCCGGATGTCTTATAAAGTAAGCGATTACCTGTCGGAGAAGACCAATTGTTCCAAGTGCCCATCTGAATTGCTGTTTAAAGTAACCGCCTAAATCTTCCGGACCCATTCCAAAAGCCATAATCCTGTTTAGGTATGCAGATCTCCAATTGTTAATGTGAAATTTTAATGAAGTTGCAAAGTCTTCTGTTACCGATGTTTCATCGAAGCCACCAACATCAACGAGTGCCTCCCGTCTGAAGATAACATTGGTGCCGCAACAGAACATGGCATCTTGAGTGCTTTTCCCTTCGCAGATATATTCGTAGAATACAGCTTGCTGAAGTCCGGATGCACGGGCAATGCGATTTGTCTCAAAGTTTGAGTAGTATTGGGGAGTTTGAATAAAGGCAAGCCTGGGGCTGTGTTCCATAATAGCAACCAGAGGTTCTGCGAAGTTGGGAAAAGGGTTTTGATCAGCATCGAAAACAATGATATATTTCCCCTTTTCGTGATGCTTATCCTTTGCATAATTTTGAAATTCAAAACCTTCTTTCTGATTGCCTTCAAGAAAGTCAAGGAAATCATTGATCATACCTGCCTTGGCGCCACGCCACTTCCGCCTGAAAAGCTTTACGCCAATTCTCTGACAAAGTTTGTTAATTTCTTCTCTGTAATCCTGCAATTTTAAACGGTCATCACCTGGAAGATCATAACGGGTGTCGTCAAGGAAATAGATATATTTGTTCGGGTAAGTGAGATTATAAAAGCTGATTAATGTGTTTTCAAGAACGTCGAGAGGTTCTTTGAACGAGGATACAATAATTGCGATAGGAGGAAATGATGTTAGCGGAGGTAACGGGCCTTCCGGCATTGCCGATGATTTTTTATCGCTGCCAACGTGAATAATTTCCAGAAAATATCCAATTGAGTGTATCAGGATAAAAATTTCCGCAAGAAGAAGAAGCAGAGCAAGTGTTTTTTCATACCAGAAATAATCAGAAACAATAAAAAAAGATGTTCGAACTATAAGATAAGAGATTGCAAGAATTATAGCTACAAAAGGCAGTATCGTGAACACCCTTGATTTGATAGATGTTTTCTTTTTCATTTTATTCATAACCTTTAAAACTGGTACTTGATGGTACCCCAGGCGCCTTCAGCATCCCAATCGTCGGAACGATGAATCATTCCTTCGATACCAATTGTCCAGTGATCATAAAATTCGTAGTGCCATTTCCCTTTAAGCTGTATTGAAGAATTTCCATCTGAGTTTGTTCAAATGACACACCAACATCATAAAAATGGAGTTCACTTCCGCAAAAGAAGAGTTTTGAAACATCATGATGCCATTCCAGGGTAATGTCGCTACCCAGGTAGTTTTGAGGTGCCCAGTAAGGATGAGTAATATCAATCAGATCATTACCGCTGTACCGGTATATGTTTTGCTCTTTTGTATCACGGTATTCTCCGGAAAATATGACCTTGAACATCCTGGGGTGATCCGTAACAGCATAACCGATTCCAAGAGAATGAAACTGACCATCATTGTTGTCGTTGTAATCTATAAATCTGGCCTTACCGCTTACTTCAAGCTTGCGGTTCAGGTTTGATTGAGCGGAAATCCACCATGTATCAGCCCTGGTTCCCTGTTTGAGACCGAAATAATTATACAGTTCATCGGTTTTAACATAACCGATACCTGTCTCTACATAATCTTTCAGGTTAAAAAAGAAACTGACATGCCCAGTATCTGTTGTGCCGAAGTTATTGTTATTATAATTTTTATTGGTCCAGCTGACTTCCCCCTTCATATAAGGGTTAACGATTCCTTTTAATTGAAGGGAAAAACCATGGGCATCATATGATTCACCTGTGAAATAAGGATGTTCTATCCAGTTATGTACTTTGAGTATCGCATGGTAGCGGCAGTAAAAAGGAACATCAAAGATAAGGTCAGACCTGTTTCTTGTAATTTTAGCCAGATCTCCTCGCCCATCTTCGTTCCAGTATGAGTGATCAAGCTGTAAAAATGGCTGGCTCCTGATTTCTTGTCGCTTTAATGCTAAGCCCGCAAGGCTGTGCAGCGGATCAATATTGAGTAAATTTTTGTAAGTCCGTACTTCTCTGTTGCATAAGCCCTGACTGCATTCGACCTGGGCATAATCAAAAAACGCCTCTTCATTTCCTGGCTCAAAACATATGAGCTGTTTGTAAGCGTTCATTGCCTGGGTATATCTTTTATTCCATCCCAGCTCTTTTGCCTTCATCTCCAGGGATACAGCTTTTTGAATTTTAAATAACGGGATGAGATCAACTACGGCCAGTTCAATCTGTTTTTTATTATCCGGAGAAAGAGATTTCTTTACGTTTTTGAAATTATTAGTAAAAGTCTCATATCCCTCATAGACGGTTTCTTTCCGCGCCCTTTCTTGTAATCCCTGAATTTCTTCTGTTAAGGCTTTGATTTTTAAAAGATCGGATATAGGGGTCAGGATTGAAACAAGTTTTTCATCAACAGAAGGGGTGAGCATGTTTTTATAAGTTTCCATGGCAAAGCCGTACATTTTTCCCCACATGGCAGTTCTGGCTTTTTCCTTTTGCGGCACCGGATCTGCTGGATTCAGTTTATGGATCTTTTCATAAAGATCAATCGATTCACCGTACCTTCTTGACCATCCGAGAGTACGCGCCATGTTTATTAAAATTTTTGAATTATCCGGAAATTTTCCAGAAAGAGAGTTTAAAAGTTTTATCGAAGAATCATATTGCTTATCTATGGCCAGCACTTCGGCCAGACCTACAATGGCAGGAAAATATTCAGGGTCACTTCCCATTGCCGCGTTGTAAAAAACAATGGCTTCCTTGTTGTATCCATTAGATGCATATAGTTGTGCCAATGTTGCCAGGTTTTTTGGAGATTTTGCATCTGACTTCAAAGCATTATTAACAAACTCATCTGAAACCACCCTGTCAAATCCTGCGTGGTAAAATTGAACTTCCAGATTCTCCGGGTCAATTTCGTACGCTTTTTTAAAGTATACTGCGGCTTTTTCGGGAATTTCCTCTTTAATGTATGATTTACCAATAGCAAGATAAGCCGAAACTTTCTGAGGGTGGCCGACCGCTGAACGCTCATACATTTTCAAAGCTTTGTCGAAGTGCTTTAAGTATACCAGTGCATGCCCCTGTAAGAATAACGCTTCAGTATTGCCAGGTGCGGACATGGTAATTTTACCAGCATACAAAAGGCTCTCGTTAAATTTATTTTCCTGAAGTTTAAGTTTTGCCAGATCAAGAAGAACTTTTTCTGTTTCCAAATTTTGGAGGATAAATTTGCGATAAATCCCTTCCGCTTCTTCGTATCGCTGAGAACTGGCCAGAATCGGAGCCAGTTTTAAGAATGCGTCATGAGCTTCAGGATGTTTTTTTATGTAATTTCTGTAAATTTTTTCCGAACAATAAAAATCACCCCAACTATTCATGCGATCCGCGAAGCGAAGCAGAAGTGTCTCGTCATTATTTGTCATGTCTAATGCCCTGACATATAGATCACGACACTTTCTTGCGTGCCCCAGCTGTGCTTCAATATCCGCCGCTTCTGCGAGAAGTTCGGGATTATCAGGGTTTTCTCTAATGAGGATATTGTATTCATTGACAGCTTCATTTAAATTTTCATTATTGTATGAAAGGATGCGTGCGATAGCCAGTCTGGCGTCAAAATCACTGATCATATTGGAAGGTGAAACAATACTCGATTCTTGTGACTGATTTGCAGGGTTCAAATCTACCGGATATTCCGAGGCTCTGGCCGTTTGGCCTGGATAAAAGAGTATTTGCAAAAAACAGAGAAAGAGTAAAGTGCCTTTTTGTAGCGAATTTTGCTTCAAAAAATACTTATCAGGCCTTATGGAATAAAAATCAGTATCTTCCATTAGTTAAGGGTCTTCCTCAATTCTTTTATTGCTTCCGGATACCTACCTGCCCAACTCAGCACAAATGCATACTTTCTTCTAACCTGTATGTCATCAGGTCTCGACTTTAAAATTATTTTGTATTCGGCAAGGGATTCATCGTAGCGTTTCAACCAGCTTAACATTTCGGCCAACTTCAGCCTTACGCTATCATCTTCCGGGTGTTTCTCTAAATATCCGGTATATAGCGGTTCTGCTTTTTTGTAATTTTTTTGACTCCTATACAAATCAGCCAAAACAACCTTTGTTTTTTCATCAATCATATCGGTTGGGACGCGATTTAATTCAATCAGTGCCTCATCCGGCTTCCCCAACCAGAAGAGTACATTGGCAAATTCTATTCTTGCTTTATGAATAGCCGGTTTTCCCTCGATGACTTTGATGACTTTTCTGTATTCAGAGACCGACTCGTCATATTTTTTAACATAGCTCAAAACTTTGGCAAGCTCCCATCGGGCCATCCAATCCGGGATTTCTTCGGTAATACTACCTGTTTCCGGCATTGGACCCTTTGTCCGCATTGAGGAGAACATCGTTTGCGGGGCACGATTTACCGCTTTTTCAGACCCGTTTATCAACGAAACATCTGAAATAATTAAGGTGAAGACGAGTAAAGCTGTGGCAAAGCCGATACGTAAAGGTTTATCTATACATAGTTTCATTTATTTCCCCCAGCACCTTCCTGTATTCATTAATGGCGTCCTCGAATCGTCCGCTCCACGTCAGAGTTCTCGCCAGATTTATTCGAGCCAGACGTGTGTCCGGTCCTGTTTCAAGAAGTAGTTTAAGCAGATCGATTGCTGCGTTAAATTTACCCTGTTCCGCGTAAACATAAGCCAGTTTTATAACAGCTTCCTGATTTTCAGGTTCAATTTTTATTAATTTTTCGTAAACGGAAGATGCTTTATTGTAGCGTCCGGTTACAATATATGAAATTCCGAGCTTCCGTAAAACTTCCGTTTTTTTTAAATCGAAGTTTGTCAAAAGTTCGTAGTATATAATTGCCTTTGAATATTCTTTTTTGAGGTAATGGTTTTCTCCTTTGCGGAAAAGAATCCATTGCGGCTTGATTATATGATATGCGGCGGTGGTAAGAAATGCTACGGATATGAAGAAGATTATGAGGAAAAATCGTTTCATAAGTTACCGTGTATAGCGCTTTGAGTTTTGTCGTTTCTAAGAGTGTCAACAACAAATCCTAATACATCAATGTATATTAAGATTTCACCGTTCGGTCGCAATGAAATAATAATAAAGTTGCAGGCTTGTGTCAATCTTTAATCTGAGCGGGATCTGAACGGGGTCAAAGCTTGAATTGTGATTATGGCTTGACATCTCAACATTGAATTGGTAGCAATTAATTCATGGCTCGCCAATGGAGAATAGAATACCCAAATGCGCTATATCACGTCATGTCACGCGGCAATAGTGGGCAAGATATGTTTTTTTCAGATAATGACCGCAACCTATTTCTGTCGATAGTAGAAGAGCTACCCGAACGTAACAATATCCAGATCCACGCCTACGTTTTAATGGGCAATCATTATCATTTATTGGTAAAAACGGTTGGAATTGGAAAAGGGGTCAAACCTAAATATTAAATAATAAGCTTCGTCAACAAAATCTGTGGGTAACTTTTTAGTATTTATTATAGAATGCAAAGTTAAAACAGTTGGTTATCAATATAAATACGCCGACTTTTCTTAGCGTTAATTTTTATTGAAGAACCTTATTTGATGGCCCGGTAAAAAGTCCAGAAAAGGACCTTATTGCAAAATTGGCCCAAGGAAATTCAGATAGTTACAAGGTGACATCCTTTGGTTTTTGACTTTTTACCGGATCATCTTATTTAAAAAATAAACATCCAACATCCAACATCGAACGTCCAACGTCGAATAAAAACCAACCCCATAGAGATCAAATGGTTGTTTTTTCTTCTTTTCAGCTGTTTTAATGCTTGTCACGAAAATCTTAATTAATTCTTAGGTTTCCAGCAAAAGTTTATTAAGCTGTTCCGCATTTTTAAGCAAAAAAACCTTTTCAATCAACCGGACCCACCGCTGGGC
>Ga0222699_1000314_pt1 | contig 19223 bp, 16 predicted proteins | sample AntAcemetage1452_FD_179824 | JGI IMG/M metagenome (GOLD analysis project Ga0222699, IMG submission 179824) | Saline water microbial communities from Ace Lake, Antarctica - #1452 | ecosystem: Environmental > Aquatic > Non-marine Saline and Alkaline > Saline | place: Antarctica: Ace Lake...
TTGGCTATAATGCGGATAGGTTCCTTGCGTCTCCGGATGGATGAAGGCAATGCACTTCTCTGTCCAGATTACGAAATCAAAAATTTGTAACCGGCCGTTTTGGGAAAATTTTAGACCGGCGATAACAAACCATAGAAACACCGGGAGAACAATTGGAATTATTACCACGTTTGAAGGCAAGACGGGGTTTTCAATCTTTAGGTCCTTATCCGGTTAATGCTGCCAGCTTAAATAATCTTCTAATTTTCGCCCGTGCTACGGCAAGAAGACCACTAACCGCCCATTATCTGGCTGAAGTCTTTGGCCCCCAGGCGAGCATAGCCCACCAGATGGTATCGGAACTTTATTCGTCCGTAATGCGGACACAGAGAAAAACCGCATCTTCCCGGATCAAGACTTTTTTTAATGAATGGGATCGCATATTTGGTGTGGTGTACGGGGAGGAACTCGGTAAGGCGGAAAAATCAGCGGAAGATACGGCCAAAGCTTATAATCTTCCGGGAGGCGTAAGGCTGAAGCAGCTTTTATTTGCTATTCATACTTATTACGCCTTGATCATGAAGTTGATAGCGATAGAGCTCCTCTCTTTACAGGAGAACAAGCCAAATATTTCTTTCGTTTCCGACTTATCTGCTCAGGATGACGATAAATTATTAGACAGTCTTCGTTACCTGGAGAGTGGATTAGGATACATTGAAAGAGGTATCTCAAATTTTTTAGAGGCTGATTTCTTTTCCTGGTATCTGGACGCCTGGAATCCCAAATTAGCCGAACTGATCAGGAGGATGGTGCAAGCCCTATCTCAATTTGAGCCTGCTACTCCTATTCTTGAGCCAGATTGGACGAGAGATTTGCTACAGAAATTATATGAGAATATTTTACCTAAAAATTTGCGCCATAGTCTCGGGGAATATTATACGCCGAATTGGTTGGCGGGTTATTTGATTGATAAAAGCGGTTATTCAGGAGATTCGACCAAACGGTTTCTTGATCCGGCTTGCGGGTCGGGAACTTTCTTGGTTCGGGCTATTAACAAAGTCATAGAATTTGAACAAGAAAAAGAAAATGTTTATGCCAAGGAAGTTGCCAACAATATTTTAAATAATATTGTAGGCTTTGATCTCAATCCTCTGGCTGTTCTTTCAGCTCGAACCAATTACTTGATAGCTTTTTCACGTTTCATTCCGTTTGTTCGACCGATATCTCTTCCTATCTTCCTTTGTGATTCTGTCTGTGCTCCTTCTGAGTATGTGGATGATGAAGGGGGATTGCCTTTCAACGACGTAGTTGTCTTTACCACTACGGAGAAGGATTACGCCTTTCCGATTTCTATTCTCTCTAAGGATGGTATCGATCTGTTTACGGCAATGGCCTACAGAGAAATTGGGAATAATACTTCATGCGATATCTTTAAGACAATGCTGGAAAAAGCGTTTCATCTTCCTTCAAATGATATTGGTGACTTGCTCCGTATTTATTCGGATATAAAGCAATTGGAAGAAGAGGGCAAGAATGGAATCTGGGCGCGGTATTTAAAAAATGCTTTTGCCCCAAAATATATGGGCAAATTTGACTATGTAATCGGAAATCCGCCCTGGATCAGGTGGAGTTATTTATCTACAGAATATCGTAAAAGAACTTTGAGCTTATGGCGGAAATATGGGCTTTTCTCACTTAAAGGCCACCAAGCTCGCTTAGGTCCGGGAGAAAAAGATTTTTCCATGTTGTTCGTATATTCTTCTGCGGATAATTATTTAAAAGATGACGGGATTCTGGCTTTCGTGATTACGCTTGAGGTCTTCAAATCCAAAGGAGCCGGTGAAGGTTTCCGGCGGTTTAAGATCGGAGAAAAGGGTGATGATTTGAAAATTGCTCTTGTTGAAGATATGGTTGATCTGAAACCTTTTGAAGCCGCTGCTAATAAAACTTCCATCTTTGTGCTTCAGAAAGGTGCGAAAATTAAATATCCAGTCAGATTTGTGGAGTGGAAGAGGAAAAAAGGAATAGGGAGGATCAAATCGGAGTGGTCTATTGAGGAAGTTTTAAAAAAGACGACGAGGAAAAATTTACAGGCAGTTCCAATAGACCAAGAAAAGCTGTGCTCTTCTTGGCAAACAATGTCAGTAAGTGATGAAAGGCGTTTATTATCCTTAAAAGGAGGTAATCCATATCTTGCAAGATTAGGAGCAAGAGTTGAGCCGTATGGGGTTTTTTGGCTTTCTATAGAAGAAGTCCGGCCGGCCGGTTTGTTAACTATAAAAAATAGACCCGAAAAGGGAAAACGGAAAATTAAAAAAGTTACCGCTGCGGTGGAACCAGAATTAATTTATCCCGCAATAACCGGTGGGGATATTACAAAATTTGGGATCAAATCTAACATTTTCACATTAATATCCCAAAACCCTGAAACCAGGGAACCCTATTTAGAAGATTGGATGATAGAAAATGCACCATTGACTCTTGGTTACTTATCACAATTCAAAGATATTTTGCTATCAAGAGGGTCTCGTGTAGTGCGTGAATTGGCTGAAAAAACTGCTTTTTATGCTATGTTTGGTATTGGAGAATATACATTTTCGAAGTATAAAGTTGTTTGGAAACGCATGGCATCACGATTAGAAGCAGTTGTTCTTTCGAATATTCAGACACCATTTGGTAGAAAGAGAGCGATTTCAACTGATACCACATCGATTTTTTCCCTGGATAATAAAGATGAAGCTCACTATCTTTGTGCTATTTTGAATTCGGAGTTAGTTGATTCCTATATCCGGAGTTTTTCTTCAGCCGGAAGAGGTTTTGGTTCACCTTCCGTGATGGAAAATCTTGCCATCCCAAAATTCGTTTCTGAAAATGAAATCCACTTTAAACTTTCAGATTTGTCTCAGCATGCGCACAAGCTTGTGAAAGCCGGTAAAAGCATTGATAAGATTGAAAAAGAGATAGAATCCCAGGTTGAACGTTTATGGAATATAAAGAATTAAAAAAGGGCGATAAAAATTATCCCTTAAAGCTTATCGCCCGTTTGGGAGATAAGGCTCCGGAACGGATATACTATCAGGGAGATTTAAGCTTTATCGAGCGTTTCTCGCTGGCTTCATACGCCTCCGACTCCATTTCCGGTGAGGCGATGATGGCGGCTAATGATCTTTTATTCACCATCCGGGAATACGAAATGAATTTTATTGGAGGCTGGCTTTCGGTTATGGAGACTGAGATATTTAGATTGGGTCTTTTTCGCGACAACCTGACCGTGACCTGCTTTTCTTCCCGGGGATTGGGAAAGGAAAGTTATGAAAGGTTTTTACTCGATCGTTTTTATCCTCCCCTCCATGAATTTCCGGAAAGAGACGAATATTTCCGGAGGGCAAATGAGAGAGAGTTGCTTTTTATGTCCATTATTAAGCCGGATGAAACCAGAAATCGAGTTTCTCATAATTTGAAACATAATTGGATTGGAGTAAATTTAGCGGACGCGGTTTTTATTCCTTATGCTGATGAAAGTTCTAAAACTTTTAAGCTTGCTCAAAAAATCCTATCGACCGAGATACCGGTCTTTACTTCCGATTGTGAAGATAATGTCCACCTTAAGAAGATGGGGATACCAGTTTTCAATAAGAAGACTTTGAAAGGATATTTAGATAAAATATATAAACCTCCGACTCAAAAGAAAAAAATAAAACCGACTGAGATTCAATCGGGAACTTATCCAAAAATAAAGCCCCCCGCGAGATATTCCCAACTTTCTCTTTTTGAAGAAACAGGTCAGTACCAATCTGTGAAATTTAAAAAACCAAAGAGAAAAGAGTAGGCTGATGAATTGATTCACCTGCCGCACGAGCACCGAAAAGAAAAGGAATCTAATCGTCCGATAATCGTCTGATGAATTTGGCTAATCGTCAGATGAAAAATCGACCGATGCAAAGTATAAATCCGCAATCTATCACTTTTTTTCTTTAGGATAGTACCAGAAGAAAACCATGCATTATTGCACGTGCGGCCGGTGAGACCGGGCGGCACATTCGTGAGCGTGGTTTCGAGAAGCAATATTACTTGGATCTCATTATAGAGTTGGTGCGTGTGCATGGTCCGGTGAGACGTAAGGACGTCGATGATGTTTTGTTGGCAAAGCTTCCCGACCGCCTCTCCCCCGAGCAGAAGCGGCGCAAGGTTCAAAATTTGATGCAGGAACTCCGCCGTTCTGGAAGAATCGTCAACCTGGGCACGCGGTCGCATTCCAGATGGGTCTTGTCGGAGTCACCCCATGATTTAGCAAAGAAACTCGGCCCGGAAACAAACAAGAATCAAGAGGAGGTCAACGCAACTCCTTAAAAGACAGAGCGTTAACCATTTGCTAAAATTCGGTGGATTGCGCGGGTTTAGCAAAGGATTTAGTAAACAAGTGCTCCCCCAGAAGCAGAAGAGAGTTGCTTGATGGGCAGCCTTCTCTCAACAGGACATGTCTGAGAAAACTTCGGAGAAAACTTTGGTAAAAGCGTCGGAGAAAACGTCGGAGAAAATACTCATAGAAATATGCGGAAATCGCAATGTAACCATTGCCGAACTTTCCCGGATCGTTGGTGTTACCACACGTTCTGTGGAGCGTAACCTTAAGAAATTACAAGAATCCGGACGTTTAGAACGTATAGGTCCGGATAAAGGCGGCCACTGGGTCGTGAGAAAAAACGTATGAGCACTGATAAGACCACGAGCAAATTATTGCAAGGTATTGGAAATCTTAATTTTTAATCTATCACTAATCTATCACATTTTTGGGCTAATCTATCAATTTCAAGAATCGTCAAGTAATCGTCAAATAGAAATGGCTAATCGTCAACCAGCCGTTACTAATCATAAAGTAATCGTTAAGCGATTCGACGGAATCATTAAGTGGCCAAGATGGGATCGTCAGATAATCGTCAGATGAAAAAGGCTAATCATCAGATAAAAAATATCGGGCTTGGACCCGAAAAGTGGCTTTGCCCCCTCGGGTTAAAAAAGTCCTCCCACAGAAAAATCAATTGAATTTCAAAGGTTCTCTTGGAAAGATTTAAAATGAAAATAGCGGGACTATCTCTAAAAAAATATGAGATCGACCGGATTAAGTTTTATAATCCCGGATATTCTCTTAAATCCCCCGATGATTATGAAACCCCCGGATCGGAATTGCGGAATTCCTTAATAGCCGGGGTTTTTTATGACATTGGCTGGGCGGAGACAAAGGGCACCGGCTTTCGGACCCACATTTTGTCACTGAACAAGATGGAATATCCCCCGCCTTCCTGGAGCAACGACGAGCAACACGATAAATTCACGATTACATTCCCTTATCAGACCGACCAAGTCGCCGGACAAGTTACCAAACAGGCAATTGAAAAAGCCGGTGCCCAAGCCGCCCAACGAATACTCGAACAAACCGGTGCCCAAGTCATCCCCCAAACTACCCCGCAAGTCACCCCTCAAGTTACCGCCCAAGCTACCGCCCAAGCTACCGCCCAAGTAGAAGTAACGGATAAGTTGGCTCGAATTTTAAATTATTGCGAAAAACCGCACCCCTTAAGAGAAATAATGGAATTTATGGGCTTAAAACATAGGAAGCACTTTTTAAATAATATCATAACTCCCTTATTAGCTGGCGGATACATCGAAAGAACAATCCCCGATAAGCTCACAAGCCCGTCACAGAAATATATTACCGTTAAAAATAAACATGAAGATCAAGTTTGACAGCAACCAGGAGTTTCAACTCGATGCCATCCGGGCGGTGGTGGATGTTTTTGACGGACAGCCGCTGGCCCAGGGGGAGTTTGAAATTCGCTTGGCCGCGGCCGGGGGTGAATTTTTATCGGAGTTCGGCGTTGGTAATCTGTTGACACTGGAAGATGGGAGACTTCTCCACAATGTCCGTATCGTGCAGGATCGTAACGCCCTTTTTCCGAATAAAAAACTGGAAGGAAGAAACTTCTCCGTTGAGATGGAGACCGGAACGGGGAAGACGTATGTCTATCTGCGGACAATATATGAACTGCGTAAGCAGTACGGATTTAAAAAGTTCATTATCGTGGTTCCGAGTGTCGCTATCCGGGAAGGAGTGCAGAAAAATATCGAGCTTACTGCTGACCATTTTCGGGATCTCTACGGAAACGAGCCGATTGACTGCTGGGTCTATGATTCCAAACAGGTCTCCCGCCTCCGCCAGTTCGCCGGGAGTAATCAGCTTCAGGTATTGATTATCAATATTGATGCCTTCAACAAGAAGACCAACAACGTTATCCACCGGGAGAACGACCGGCTATCCGGCCGCAAGTCAATTGAATTCATCCAGGCGGCCAACCCGATTGTCATTGTCGATGAGCCGCAGAACATGGAGACCGCCCCTGCCCGGGCGGCGATTGATAGCTTGAACCCACTCTGCACACTCCGCTATTCCGCCACCCACCGTAATCTTTACAACCAACTCTATCGGCTCGATCCGGTGAAAGCCTATGACCTGAAACTGGTTAAACGGATCGAAGTCGATTCGATTCTGGAGGAAGAGGACTTCAACAAGCCGTATATCCGCGTCAAGTCGATTCGCGCGACTAAATCAAAGATAACGGCCAGTCTGGAAATCGACGTTCAAGAAGTTCACGGACCCAGGCGCAAGACTATCAGTGTCAGCCGGGGAGGGGTGGATCTCTTCGAAAAGTCAAATAAACGGGCATTGTATGAAGAATATATCATCGATGAGATAAATGCCGGTTCCGGGTTTATATCTTTCCGGAATGGAGTAACCCTATCCATAGGGGAGACCCACGGCGGGATGACGGACGTAATTATGCGGGTTCAGATCAGGGAGACGGTAAAGGAACATCTTGAGAAAGATCTGAGATTCAGACGCGATCTTCCTCCGGAGGAGCAGCTCAAAGTATTGTCACTCTTCTTTATTGATAGGGTGGCGAATTATGTTTCCGAGCATGGAAAGATACGAAAGTGGTTTGTCGAGGCATACACGAAACTGGCCGCGAGGGAACGATACCGGCCGCTCAAACTTCCGCCGGCGGAGAAAGTGCATAACGGTTATTTTGCGGAGAGCAAGGGGATAGCTAAAGACACCAGTGGAAAGTCTAAGGCCGATGACGAGGCCTACGCATTGATTATGCGGGATAAGGAACGTCTTCTCTCTCTTGCAGAACCGCTGCGTTTTATCTTTAGCCATTCGGCCCTCCGGGAGGGATGGGATAATCCCAATGTCTTTCAGATCTGTACGCTGAACGAGACGAAATCCGAAATCAAAAAGCGCCAGGAGATCGGTCGGGGTTTGCGGTTGCCCGTGATGAAGAACGGAGAACGCTGTTTTAATGAGAACATCAATCGTTTGACATTGATTGCCAATGAGAACTATGAGGATTTCGCGAAAAAATTGCAGACCGAGATTGAGGATGAATGTGGTGTTTTTTTTGGAGAAGGACGGATCAAGAACAAGCGTGAGCGGCGGCCGGTTCGCCTGAAGAAGGGATGGAAGTTGAACCCCGATTTCAAGGAATTGTGGGATAGGATAAAGCAACGGACCAGGTATTCGGTCCATTATGATACCGAAGTGTTGATTACCGGAGCCGCGAAGGCGGTAAAACGGATGCCGACAATTGAGGCTCCGAAGATCCGCACCCAGAAAGCGCATATTGGTTTGACCGATGAGGGGATAGGCACAACTGTGTTAAGTATTGGTGAGTCAAAAGTGCCATTCCGGGAGATGCCTATCCCCGATCTGCTGGGATATCTACAGAGGGAGACGGAATTGACCCGAACTACACTGGCGAAGATCTTTATTGAATCCGGCCGTCTTGATGACGTTCAAATCAACCCGCAGCAGTTCCTGGATCAAGCTGCTCGTTCTATCTGCGCCACGCTCAAACAGCTCATTATTGACGGGATTAAATACGAAAAGATTGCGGGAGCCGAGTATGAGATGCTGCTTTTCGAGGAGCACGAAATCATGGGCTATCTGAGTCGTCTCATCGAGGTGAAACACTCGATCTATGACGCAATCGAATATGATTCCGAGTTGGAAAAAAGATTCGCCGAGGATCTTGATGCCAGAGAAGATATAAAATTATTCATCAAGTTGCCCGGTTGGTTCAAAGTTGAGACGCCGATCGGGACGTATAACCCGGACTGGGCGATAGTCAAGCAGCCGGAAGGAGAACCTAAGAAGTTGTATCTTGTCCGAGAAACCAAGGCCACGAGTGACCAATTACAGTTACGAAGAAATGAGTGGGCGAAGATCCAATGCGGTACCGCTCACTTCGAGGCGTTGGATGTCTCATTCAAGCATATCACCAGTGCCGCGGAAGTATAACGGGAAGAGTAGAGGATACGGAGTTAGTAGTAGTCGGTCATCGTCCCACCGACACGGGGTTCGGTGGTGACGAATTTTTACCCACTTCAGGATGGTAGAAAGATATGAAAGATTGGGAAGAGCGCATTCACACCATGCTCGGTGACGACAACGAGCGGAACCCCGAGAACGCGCGTCGCTACCGTATATACCTGAAAAAGCGGCTCACCTTACCCCTGCGGGTCACCGGAATAGAAGACTTCCCCTGGGAAGAACCGTATGTGATTGGTGGATGGGACCGAGAGGAATATGAGGAATTAAAGAAGTCAAACCCATCGTACACGGACAAGTTTGATCTTCTGGATATTCTCGATCCGGAACGTGATGATCTCATCGCCGTGATCCGTCGTATCGCGGACGGGCAAATATTCCGGATGGAACTGTCCTGGCTCAGGTGTGTTGACAAGAAGATTCCAGAGTATACCACGCTGAATGACTACTCCATATGGCATGTGAACTATTAAGGATCCGGACAACGTCCTGAACCACATAACGCCAGAGGGGGGAGGCGTTGGTTAGTTGGTGAACTGATTTACCCGTCACTCCCCGAAGCTGCCATGCAGCATCAGGAGGGACAAAGCAGCAGGGGTTCATAATGACGAGTAGGTTTTAGGCTTGTGGTGAAGACCTGTGGGAATCTTTTGTTGATTTGCAAGGAGTTACGTCAAATTTTCCCGCGAATCGCGAAAGTCGGGCTAATCTCTTGCAGGAAATGTGCCGCGAAGATCGGTCCATTGAGTCTATGGGTGCCACCCGGTCAGCCCGGTGGATATTACATAATCCAAATCCAAAAAATGAATTTTAGGCAATGATTTATGTAATCCGAAAACGAGGGTAAACACATAATATCCGCTATTTTAACAAGTTGCGATTACATAATTTCCATAGAGATATATTGTTATGAAGATTAAATTCAACCCAATCTTGACTTTCAGCGGGAAGCCATCACTTCCATCTTGGACCTCTTCGACGGCCAAGAAATCTAAAATGCTCACAAACGGCTCAAAGGATTAAATATGGACAAACAACAGGCACAACAAATTATCAAAGATACCCTTGAAGACTCTTTAAAAAGATGACAGGCTTCAAAGATATAGCTTTAGTTGTTAGATATTAACTTGACATATATGGCTATTCTATTGTCTCCATTCTCAGAATTTGAACTCATATGTGCCACGTGGCACATATTTGTGTCAGAAAAAGCATCAAGTCGCTCAAGCTGACCCCGAAAGCTTTCGGGGCAGTTTAGCTTTCCGTTCGGTGAAAAATAATGAGAAAAGAATACAAACTACGAGAGATTCCTGGAGAAGACGAGGAGCTATCTCTTGAATTAAAGAGGGAACTAAAAAGAAGATTGGCCGACGCCCGCAACCCGGTACGCTATGTTGTCTACTCTGACATCACCGGTGATGGAAAGTGGCGCCTCTGGCTGGATGTCTCGGGGGATGGCTACGGTATGTCGATCGACCAAGCGACCCTGTTCAAGCGAGAGCATGTGGCCCGAGCCGTTGCCAAGGCATATTCAGAGAAAAGAAAGAACGATCTCCTCATTGCCAAGATCACGACCAGGAACGACAAGAGAAAAGTTCTCAGGTATGATAATCCAAAGCAACGAACCAGGCGCTCAAGCTGAGTAGCAAGCTGCTCTATCGGCTTGCCGGGCTCCGCTTGCGCTTCGCCTATCAAGCCGCTATAGCAGAAATCGGTCTAATCGCCGAGCAATCCCGGCATTAGAACGCTTCTACTCAGCTCACCGTTATCCTGAAGAGAATATTTTATCATGGCTAAACAAAAGAAAAAACTTTCTCCGGCTCAAAAAGCTGCAAAGAAGAAGAGACGAAAAGAATATATGACCGTTTTTATTAATGGTAAGCAAAAGAGCGTTAGGAGACCACAGACAATAGATGGGCTGGATATAGATGAATTCATAAGAAGAAATGCTGGCCCTATATGGCTGCACCAAAATGAAATGTGGGAATATATGGATCAAACTGAAGATGATGATACATTTAAAATTGGGTCTTCCGCAGAATCTGTGGGTAAATTCAGGTTCAGGGAGTTTGCCCATCGTATGAAATAAGGCGATAGGCATATGCACTTGACTCCAGTTGAGTCTGTGTTGCTTTTTATGAATCTTATGGATTAAATATTGATCTTACCGTCATTGCGAGCGTTAGCGAAGCAATCTCATACTGTTATAGATCGAAGAGATTGCTTCGTCGCTTCGCTTCTCGCAATGACCGAATGAGACGAAACATAATTTCACTGCGTTACTTGAGTAAAGTGCATATACCTATAAGGCGATTTTGAGCACTTCAAAGCTCCGAAAACCGTAGGATTTTCTTGTTACCAAATTTATTTTGCGATTCAGACCCTCGACAATGCTGTGAGAATATTCCTTTTCGGCTTTGTTCAACAGCTATTGGAGGTTAAAGCCCAGTGCGTTTCAATAACTTTTTACCCACAGATTCTGCGGAAGACCCTTATGTTATAAGATTACAATGCTGTTAAGTTAATAGATTATTAAAGGTCGGTAATATACTTAAGCTGACCTGTGGAGTCAACTATTCAAATCTTTTCTTTTTTCAAGTATAGATTATGAGCCTGTTATGGCAAGTTCTTCTCTGGGTAATGACCTCCATCTTTTTCCTGGCCGGGTTGGCGGGCAGCATCATCCCCGGGATGCCGGGTCCTCCCCTGGTCTTTGCCGGGGCGCTTATCTATGGCCTGTTGACCGGATTTGCTGATGTGGGCTGGGTGATACTCCTGGTGCTGGGAGTTCTCGCGGCCCTCTCCCAGTTGCTCGATTACCTGGCCTCCGCCTGCGGCGCCAGGAAATTCGGGGGGAGCAAGTGGGGAGTGTGGGGATCGGTGATCGGTGGCCTGGTCGGCTTCTTCATCTTCAATATCCCGGGGATGATCGTAGGGCTCTTCGCCGGAGCGTTTCTCATGGAGTGGTGGAAAGGAAAGAAAGAGGCCCTCCTCGCTCTCAAGGTAGGAGGTGGTAGCTTGCTGGGTTTTCTGGGGGGGACCTTGATGAAGGTCATCTTCAGCCTGCTGATGATCGGGATTTTCCTCGTTGACGCTTTAAGCTAATTTTTTATCTTCTGTTGTCGTTTCCGGTTGACTGTCCGGGCTGAAATCCATAATATCTGTGGGCTCCGCCCAAAGTGGTGGAGGGTTAAACTACAATATTAGATTTCAATAATATGAGTTAAGCTAATCCCTATGGTTTGGTTGCTTCAAACGGGGTTAAGATAAGTAGCAAGTTAAATTTACGCCGGCGGCGGAAATTTAAAAGGAGGTTGAAAATGGGAAAACTGCAAGGCAAGGATTTAATCTGTACTCAGGATTGGGAGAAGGAAGATCTGGACCGGATCTTCAAGCTGGCATTCGAGATGAAACAGGACCGTTTCGGTGAGAAGTACCTCGACATTCTCTTCCGGAAACAGTTCTTCATGTTCTTCTTCAACCCGTCGCTCCGGACGCGGCAGTCATTTGAAGCCGCCGCCACGGAACTCGGCGCCCATGCCCAGTTCCTGGAGCCCTCGGCGATGCGGCTCAAGACCGCCCAGTCGGCCGGGGAGACGATCGAGGACGCGGCCCAGGTGATGGACCGTTACGCCTTCGGCCTCGGCATCCGGATGCTGGAGGCCAAGATCAGCGAGTACGGGGAAGCGGACGCCATCATCCGGGAGTACGCCAGGTACACCAGGATGCCGGTGATCTCAATGGCCCACGACAAGTTCCACCCCTGCCAGGGGATCGCCGACCTGATGGGTTGGATGGAGTGGCTGGCCCCGGAGGGGAAGCATAATACCGGCACCCTGGCCGAAGAGTTCAACCCGGCTGCGGTCGCCGGCAAGAAGGTTCTCATCACCTGGGCCCAGGGCGCGCTCTGCCGTTCCTGGTGCTCGGCCCAGGAAGCGGCCCTGATCGCCAGCCGCTACGGGATGGACGTAACCATCGCCCACCCGGAGGGGTATGAACTCGACCCTGAAGTCATCGCCTCGACCAGAGCCAACTGCGAGGAGAACGGCCGGGAGTTCGTGGAGACGACCGATCCCGAAGAGGGCTATCAGGGCGCCCATGTGGTCTACTCCCGGAACTGGATGAGCCCGGAGGCGTATCAGGACGGCGAGCTTATGAAGCAGGCCGAGATCGAGAAAGCCATGAAGTACTCCGGCTGGACCTGCACCGCCGACCGGATGGCCCTGACCGACAACGGCATCTTTACCCACCCGATGCCGATCGACCGCGGATCCGAGGTGGAGGACGAGGTAGCCAGCGGCCCCAACTCCTGCATCATCGATGTCGCCGAGAACCGTCTCCACGGCCAGAAAGCGATCATGGCCGCCACCATGGGCGGTTTTCTGGACTGAATTTTATAAACTGCAAAGATAAATAAAGATATTCTTTGCGTTCTCTGCGTCTTTGCGGTTCAAATAAGGGGCTGGGGTAGGGGGAAATAATTCTTGTAATTCGTAGTTTAAGGAGAAAAAATGAGAAAAGTAATTGTAATCGCGTTGGGCGGAAACGCCATCAAGCAGGCCGATGAGAAAGGGACCGCGGAAGAACAGCGCGCCAATGTAGCCACCACCTGCGAGCAGTTGGTCAGCATGCTGAAGTATGGCCACCGGCTGGTCATCACCCACGGAAACGGTCCCCAGGCCGGAAATCTCCTGATCCAGCAGGAAGCCGGTGTGGCCGAAGTCCCGGCCCAGCCCATGGATGTCGTGGGATCGATGACCCAGGGCCAGATCGGCTACATGTTCCAGCAGACCCTCCAGAACATGCTCTGGGACGAGCGGATCCCCCTTCCGGTGGTCTCGGTCGTCAACCAGGTTCTGGTCAGCGAGGACGATCCCGACTATCAGGATCCATCCAAGCCGGTGGGCCCCTTCTATACGAAAGAAGAAGCCGAGAAGATCAAGGTCGGACGGCCCGAGTATGTCATCAAAGAGGTCAAGCCGGAAAATGTGGAGAAGCGTTTCCGTCGGGTCGTCCCCTCGCCCGAGCCGATCCGGAATATCGAGTATCTCGCCATTCGCAAGATGGTCGACGATGGTATTGTGGTCATCGCCTCCGGTGGCGGTGGGATCCCGGTTGTCTATGACGAGCGGAAGCACTTAAAGGGGACCGCCGCGGTCATCGATAAAGACAAGGCGGGTGAGGTCCTGGCCACGGTGGTCGGCGCCGATATCTTCCTGGTTCTGACCGATGTCGCCCATGCCAAGATCAACTTCGGACAGCCGGACGAGAAGGACGTCGGCCGCATTGCCTACTCGGAGATGAAGAAACTCTCTGAGGAAGGTCACTTCAAGGCCGGATCGATGGGCCCGAAGGTGCTGGCTTGTCTCCGTTTTATCGAATGGGGCGGCCAGACGGCCATCATTACCAGCCTGGATAAAGCGATCGCCGCCCTTATGGGCCAGGCAGGAACCCGGATCGTGCCGGACGGCACGGCCTAATTTTTTCCATAGGGAAAAAATTGTGATAAAAGCCCTGCGACTAAGTTGCGATCAGGCGGCATAGTTGCAGGGTTTTCCATTGCTTGGTGCAATATCGGGACACTCCCGGTGAGTTTATCTCACCGGAGTGTAAGTTCCAGAGCTTAATTCCGATATCAAAGAAACCGGAGTAAAAGTATGAGCAATGTCAAAGGTCTTAAGTGTATCTCCTGCGGAAGTGAATATGCAGTTGAGGGAATGCAGTACCTCTGTGAGAAATGCGGGGGGAACCTGGATGTGGTTTATGACTATGGGGCTATCTCTTCCCACCTTACCCGGGAGTCCCTTGCTCAGGACGGCAATTACTCCGTCTGGCGGTACTGGGACTTGCTTCCTTTATCGGATCGGTCTAATATTATGCCGCTCCGGATCGGCTGGACGCCGCTTTACCGGGCGGAGCGGCTGGAAAAGGAACTCGGCCTGAAATCTCTCTACCTGAAGGACGATGGCCGCAACCCCAGTGCTTCCTTCAAGGACCGGGCCAGCTCGGTGGCCATCTGCAAGGCTCTGGAGCTAGGCTTTTCGGTGATTGCCGGCGCCTCGACCGGGAACGCCGCCTCCTCCACCGCCTGTCTCTGCGCCAGCCTGGGGATCAGCCCGACCATCTTCGTTCCGAAGACCGCCCCGCAGGCGAAGGTTGCGCAGCTATTAGTATTCGGAGCTAAAGTCTATGCGGTGGAGGGTTCTTACGACGACGCCTTCGACCTCTGCACCGAAGCCTGCCGGGAATACGGCTGGTACAACCGGAACACCGGCTATAACCCCTATACCCGCGAAGGGAAGAAGACCGTCTCCTATGAGATCTGCGAGCAGCTTGGCTGGAAGGTTCCCGATACGGTCCTGGTGCCGGTGGGTGACGGCAATATCTTCTCCGGTGTCTGGAAGGGATTCAAGGATCTGAAGGCAGTGGGCCTGATAGACCGGTTTCCCCGCCTGATCGCCATCCAGTCCGACAGGAGTTCCGCCGTGGTTGACGCTGTTTTAGGGGATGGAATTATCAGGCCGGTCAATGCCACCACCATCGCCGACAGTATCTCGGTCGATCTTCCCCGGGACGGCGTGGCGGCGGTCAAGGCGGTTAAAGAGTCGGGCGGGACCGGTATCCTGGTCAGCGATGAAGATATCCTCCAGGCTATTGTAACGATTGCCCGTGGGGCAGGCATCTTCGCCGAGCCGGCCGGCGCCGCCGCTTATGCGGGCCTGAAGAAGATGCGGGAAGAGGGAGGTATTTCCGACGACGAGACGGTGATCTGCCTGGTTACCGGGAACGGCCTCAAGGACGTTAAGTCGGCCATCAAAGTCGCCGGCGAGCCGATCATCATCAAGCCCACCCTCGACGCCTTCATGGAGCAGGCTTAAGCCTGTTTCATGGTCTCAAAAAACTAAGTTTTTTAAAGCCTGACCCCAGAGAAGCCCCCGGTCGCTGATAGTGACCCGGCTGAGGCCGAGATGATCCATGATCGACTGGACGATGATCGTACCGGGGATGATGATATCCGCCCGGGAAGGTTCGAGCCCGGGAATATTCTTTCTCTCTGCCAGCGGTAGTCGCACAAGTTTTTCTTCGATTCGCCCGATCTCCTTTGCTGTCAGCACAGAGCCATGCACCCGGTCTCTATCGTAGGTGGGAAGTCCAAGATGGATCGCGGCCAGTGTGGTGAAGGTGCCGCCCAGCCCGATCAGGGTGTACTCTCCCGACTCTTTAATGGCTTCCCGCGAACTCTCGGGGTAATGCTCTCTTAATATGTTCCGGCAATGTTCCCTCATCCGGTCCAGCCCGGCTCGATCAGGCTCCGTATCCATACGGAACTGCTCTCTCAGTCGCACGCACCCCAGGGGGAGACTGATAAAATGCGGCTCTCCTTCTCCCCGCGCGGTGATGATCTCGGTACTTCCGCCGCCTACGTCGGCCAGCACCTTTCCCTCTGTAGCCACGGTAATATTGTATAGAGCGCCTGTATAGACCAGCCGGGCCTCTTCCTCACCGGATAGAACGGTTACCGTCAAGCCGGCTTCTCCCGCGCGCCGGAGAAAAGTCCCGGCGTTTGACGCAATCCGCAATGCTTCCGTGCCGACGCATCGGAACTCCCTCACCCCCATCGATTCAAGTTCGTTCTTAATCCGCGAAAGCTCGCTGATGGTCCGGTCGATTGCTTCATCTGAGAGACTCCCCGTCTCGGTCAGTCCTTCCCCAAGACGGGGAGTAGCAAGACCCTGGTCCAGGATCACGGGCTGGCCGCTGGAGTCAATCTCAGCTGCCAGATAACGTACCGAGTTGGTCCCGATGTCGATGCAGGCAAACCGCATGAGTATCTCCACATTGGTATTTTAGTTGCCGGTGATTGGTAACCGGTCACCAGTCACCAGTCACCGGTCACCAGTCACCAGTCACCAGTCACCAGTCACCAGTCACCATCCTAATATTTACCTTGCCAATTCCCCCCGATCCCGAATATAGTATAATCGACTGATGGAAGAAAGGAGGAATTATGCCTGATCTGCCAGTAATGTTTTTAGGCGCGCCGGGATGGCTGGAGATACTGCTCATTCTGGTGGTTGTACTCCTTCTCTTTGGAGCAAAGAAGCTGCCGGAGGTGATGGGTTCTTTCGGAAAGGGAGTGAAAGAGTTTAAAAAGGGGGTTAAGGACATCGGCCGGGAGTTGGAGGCGGACAAGGAAAGTGAGGATGAGAAGAGTGACACTCCCCGCCCGCCCGAAGAGGAGGAGAAGAAGAGAGAGGGGGAAAAGCAGCCCGATGGAGAGGGATCGTAAATCGGGGGAGGAACTGGAGGAGAAGCCTTTTCTGGAACACCTGGAAGATCTGCGCCGGGTGTTCCTGAAGATATTCGTTTCCTGGGGAGCGGCTTCACTGGTTGCCTTCTTGCTGTCGGGTCCGCTCTTCGTTGCCGTGCAGTGGCCGCTGTCGAGGATAGTAAGCGAGGTCAGCGCTCGGAATCAGGAATTTATTCTGCGAACTCTCAGTCCGCCGGAAGCGTTCCTGATGAGCATTAAGATCGCTCTTCTGGCCGGTTTCATCGTCACCCTGCCGCTGATCCTTTATTTTTCCGCCCGTTTTCTCTCGCCGGCATTGAAACCGGTGGAGAAACGGTATCTGGTTCCGACCTTCTCCCTAGGCGGGGTTCTGTTTTTTTTTGGCGTCTTCTTCGCTTACGGAGTGGTTCTCCCCCTGAGCCTGCGATTCTTCTGGATGTATACCGAGCGGCTGGGGATCAGGCCGGAGTGGACTCTGCAGCATTACATATCATTGGTGGGAAAGCTGCTGCTTGGTTTTGGCCTGGTCTTTGAGCTTCCGGTGATCATCCTCCTGCTGTCGGCTCTGGGGATCCTTAATTATGATATGCTGAAACGGAAGCGGCCCTACGTGGTCGTGGGGATCTTTATTCTGGCGGCACTGTTCACCCCGCCGGATGTGATCACTCAGGTCCTGATGGCGGTTCCGTTGCTGATCCTGTTTGAAGCATGTTTATTTCTATCCCGGTTTATTTCTTCGAGAAGATCCGGGTTATAATTGATTTTTGCCAAAATAAAGTAAAGGAGGTGGGTACCATCGCTACTGAAGAGATCTATAGTCAGAAGATTTCCTGCGGGAAGAGAACCTATTTTTTCAACCTCAAGGAACAGGCCAGCGGGACGCGGTTTATTGATATTGTCGAGTCCAAGTATGAACGGGAGTCCGACAGTCATCAACGGGTCCGGCTGGTGATCTTTGAAGATCATATCGACGAGTTCGTCCAGGCCCTGGGAGAAGTCGCCGAACGGTTAAAGATGTCTGAATAATCGCCGAAGTTATTATTTTTCAACTCGTAAGGGGCAGTAGCTCAGTCGGGAGAGCACCACGTTCGCAACGTGGGGGTCGGCGGTTCGAGCCCGCTCTGCTCCATTTTATTGTCTTCCAATAAAACGCGTTACAATTTTTACTGAGTAAAAATTTTATATGATAAGAGATATCTTTATCTCATTGCGGCCGCGGCAGTGGCTGAAGAATACTTTTGTCTTCGCCGCCCTGGTCTTTGCCCGCCAGTTTGCGGATGGGGAAAAGGTCCTCCTCTCGCTCCTGGTCTTTGTCATCTTCTCCCTGCTCTCCGGGGCGGTATACCTGATCAATGATGTCGCGGATATTAAAGAGGATCGGAAACACAGAGAGAAGCGCGATCGTCCGATCGCGGCCGGGCGTCTCTCTCCTTCTTCGGCCATCGCCGTCGCCGTTATCACCTCTCTCCTGGCCTTAGCCGGGGCATTCCTCATCTCGTCCGAACTTGGTCTGGTCGCTCTGGTCTATCTGCTTTTAATGGGCGCTTATACTCTTTTCCTCAAGCGGATTATAATTGTGGATGTATTGGTCATCGCCTTCGGCTTTATTCTCCGGGTCCTGGCCGGGGGGGTGGCGATCGCGGTGCCGATCTCGGAATGGCTGTATATCTGTACGTTTCTCCTCGCCCTCTTCCTGGCTTTGAGCAAGAGACGATATGAGCTGGTTATGATGGGAGCCGCCGCCGCCGGGCATAGAAAGACACTGGCGGAATATTCATCCGCCCTTCTGGACCAGATGATCGCGGTCGTCACTTCGTCCACGGTAATGGCCTACGCGCTCTATACGCTCTACCCGAGGACCCGGGTCGAGGTCAGCCCCCGTCTTTATTACAGCATCCCCTTTGTTCTCTACGGAATATTCCGGTATCTCTACCTGATCCACCGTAAGGCGGCGGGCGGAGAACCGGGCCGGACTCTCCTGACCGACCGGGCATTGCTGCTGGATGTTCTGCTTTGGGTGCTCTCGATTATTATTATTCTCCACTTCTTCCCTCCGCGGTGAGATGATTATTGGCTAGACTGGTCGCTTCTTTTTCCCGACTGAACACGTCTGGCCATAAGCCGGCAGAAGTTAATGGAAGGGTGCGCGCAGAGGAAATATCGAATATGTTTCGCCAGTTTTTCATAGTTTTCATCCTTGTGGTTGCCACTCTGTTTGTTTTCTCACCAGCCTTACGATACGGTTTCATGAATTTGGATGACAATATCCACATCTATGATAACCCCTATATCACCTTGCCTTCTTTGTCCGGTACTCTTCGCCTCTGGACCCGAGCCCACCAAAGCATGTACATCCCACTTACCTTCACCGTTTGGTTGGGCGTGGCCAGCTTATCCCGGATGTTTAGCGTTGGGATAGGCCCTCATTTTCTCGACCCCCGCCTCTTTCACTTGCTTAATCTAACCCTCCATCTCCTCAACGTTCTGCTAGTTTACGTGATTCTGAAGGCGCTGATCGGATCGGTGCCGGTCGCCCGCGGCCGGGGGTGGGAGGGGGAGAGAGAAAAA
>Ga0222699_1000328_pt1 | contig 18551 bp, 20 predicted proteins | sample AntAcemetage1452_FD_179824 | JGI IMG/M metagenome (GOLD analysis project Ga0222699, IMG submission 179824) | Saline water microbial communities from Ace Lake, Antarctica - #1452 | ecosystem: Environmental > Aquatic > Non-marine Saline and Alkaline > Saline | place: Antarctica: Ace Lake...
CAAACGGAAGGAATGTATTAATTCCTGGAATGATAATGTCACCAATCTGCTTTTCAGTCCGCAATATCCAGCAGAGTGCCGTTGCCACAAAGACCAGAAGCGTCCATCTCTCACCGGATTTCATCGGTCCAATTGCATCAAGACGATCCTGAATCACTGTCTTACCGTGCGAGAGTGTTTTTGGCATGTGCCGATAAGACCCATACGTCAGCCAAAGCCACGCAATAGGGAGGAATATGGCCACAAGTGGTACACCAAAGACCATCCACTCAAAAAAACCAATCTGAGGAGCATTCGGGAAGATAGCATCCACCTGTGAGACAAAAATGCCATTCGGAGGTGTGCCAATAATTGTCGCAATTCCTCCGATACTTGCGGCGTAAGCGATGGAAAGAACAATCGCCTCTGAAAAATGACGCTGGTCTTCATCCATCTCATCCAGTTTCACATTCTTATTAGGAAGGATCGTCGCAATAATTGCCGTCGCAATCGGGATCATCATCATCGCCGTTGCGGTATTTGAGATCCACATGGAAAGAAATGCGGTTGCAACCATAAATCCAAAAATCAGTCGGCGTGGACTGGTGCCCATTAATTTTATGATATGCAGGGCAATCCGTTCATGAAGTCCCCAGCGCTGCATGGACATCGCAATAATAAAGCCACCCATAAAAAGGAAAATTATTTTATCGGCGTAGGGCGAGGCAGCCTCACTTGCATTCAATACGCCAATTACCGGAAAGAGAATAAGGGGCACAAGTGCTGTCGCCGGAATCGGAATTGCCTCGGTAATCCACCAGATCACCATCAGCGCGGTAACTGCGGCAACATTCATGGCTGGATCCTGCGGGAACATCAGGTAAAGTGCCAAAAAGACAACAATCCCAAGAATCTTGCCAATATCCTTTTTCATAAAGAGTAACTTTCGACTTCTGCAGATTTAACTACATCCATTTAAGAAACGCAAGATCTGGACATTATATTAGATTCCAAGTCCAAATTATGTTTTTTTAGACGATCCAATACTCTTTATAACCTCTGTTTAACAAATATTATGTTTTCAGGACTTTTTTCAAAGAAATTGGCCCCTTTTTGCCTTAAATCGGATCTGTTCACGATCAGGCCTTTAGACTGCCATAATTTTTTGCCCGGAACCCCCCCACACAACACTAGATTGTACTCTGAACAGATCATATAGAACAAAAAAAGTGCCTGACTGATCTCCTGATATTTCCCTATCATTTGAAATTGCATACAACCCATACAGAAAGCCACACCCTTTTTTGGTATTCTGAGCAACACTACATTATACTATGTCTGGATCTGAATTTTTTTCAATCGCTCAGGGTGATCTTTCCCATATGAATCCGGTTACTCCGGACCAGATCCAAAAGGCTGGTTCGCTTGCCGGTTTGGATTCAGGCACCCGGGTTCTTGATGTTGGATGCGGCAACGGCACTATGCTCCAGATCTGGCATGAAACCTTTGGGGTTTCAGGCGTTGGCATTGATCGTGAAGCCGATTTCTGTCATTGTGCCAGTGCACTACCGTGTTCATCAAAAACATCAGCAATTGATATAATCTGTGCAGATTGCTCATATTTACCGATTTCCAGAACCTTTGATGTCTCCTCCTGTCTTGGGTCTGCTTATATCTGGGGAGGATATGACGAAGCACTGAACGCCATGCGAAGTCTTGTGCCGGTTGGTGGGACGATTATACTCGGTGACAGGTACTGGAAAAGATCTTCTGCGCCACCTGAATTCAGCAGAGAATGGCCAGACGTCCTTAGCGAATATGAGATCCTCCAAGCAATACGGGGAGCGGGATACTGCCTGTCCGGTGTTGTGCACAGCACCGTTACAGAATGGGATATGTATGAATCGTCAATCTGGCAGTCCTGCCTTGCCTGGATACGCGAAAACCCAGAACATCCCGATGTGGAAGAGGTCGGAGAATATCTTCGGTTGTTACAGGAGGAATACACAGCTTATGGTCGTGAATTCATCGGATGGGGACTCTATATTATGCAACGGATCATCTAAGAGAGAATCACCCTTTTCTTTTGCACGTCAGTCTCATACGTTCGCACTGTAGCGCTCTATCAGAACCATCACCTGTGGTTTAAGAAGGTTGATGTATCTTTCAGTCCAACGGTTTTATGCATTCTTCGTCAGCATTGCTCTGCACCAGACAGAGAATCACTTGGTGAAACAACATGAAAGGAGTGAATGGAGAAGTGGATAGGATTTTTTCGGAATTCTCCCAGATATTACGTCAGGAATTACCCCATCTAAATACAGAAGCACAGAATAGAGTCCTTGCTGACCTTCGGGTTTTAACAGAAGAGCACGAAAAACTTGGGAATTCTCCCATAGAGATTACTGAGACAATGCTCTTCAATGCACAGCGCCTCAACCAGACAACAGGTGACGGGTTCTTCTGTGATCTTCAGATACTCCATCTGGCAGATAAGATCTCACTCTATTGTCTGCAACTTCCGGGGGGTGGCAGCGTCTACCTCCTGAAAACTCCTGAAGGAGTGCTGATGATTGATACCGGATATGGTATTTTTCAGAAGGATATCACCCAATGCGCCGCTACATGGGATCTCGATCTCGAAAATGAGCTGAAACTCATCATTACGACCCATGGTGATGCAGATCATTGTGGCGCTGCCGGTGGCTATAATCTGCCTACCATGATGCACCCGATAACCCGTGAAATTATTCGATGTGGCAACCGTGCCTTTGGATCAAAGAACGAATCCTGGATTGTCGAACAAATTTACACAACGATGATAGCTGTTTTCTCACACTGGAATCCGCCCCGTGAAGAAAATATCCATCTCTTCTCGACAGAAAAGACCGGAGAAATGCGGGGAGACTTTCCGGTTATTGATACTGTCTTCTTTGGTGGCATTTTGTTTGAAATCCTTGAATGCCACGGAGGACACCAGGCGGGCCAGGTCTTTCTCTTCTCTCCCAACCTTGGCCTTATCTTCACAGCTGATACCCTGATGAACTTCACCAGCCTCACTGAAGACCGCAAAACCTACAACTCTATTGCAGACTTTCTGGTTACATCGGTAAATGTTGACAGTGAACTCGCCCGAAAAGAACGCAAAAGTATCTCAGCATTTATACAATCCTGGCAGAAAGAGACCGGACGGCAGATGTTGCTGTGCTGCGGTCACGGGGCCGTGTCCAAAATAGTAGATGACACTATGATCCCCTGCAGAGAAATCATCCATTATACTCACACCTAAAAAAACACTTTTTCGAGCCATTACAGGCATCTTTAATCATTCTGACAGGCAGATTACTATTATGGCATTTCTTTCCCGGGTCGCAAGCGGAGAAGTCCCCTGTGATATTGAAGTTCAGGACGCATATTTAAGTGATCTTTCCTTTACCCACATGGAACTTGATGTGTTACTATTCGTCAAAAATGAGGCACCGTTTGGCATTACTCTCAGAGAGGTTACCTTTGAGATCACCTTCCCGGTCGGTGAGCGGATCCAGTTTCTTGGGAAAGGAACAATGGGCAAACAGAGCATTCCTGCCGACGATCGCGTTTCTTTTACTGTTCCGGTTATCGTTGAAAATATGGCAATCCTTATGGTTCTGGCAGAATTTTTCAAAACGAGAGGAACCAGTATTACGATTAAAGGCATGGCAGTCGTTGATATGAAGCTGACAAACCTAAAAATTCCCTTTGAAAGAACCATTACCTCCGATCATATTCTAGAATCACTACAAAAAGAATAACCAGAAAAATAAGGATGAATTATTGGATTATTTTTTCCCTTTCATCACTCTGTACAGAGCAAAAATGGCAATAACAATAGCGATGAAATAGCCAATCATCGCAATCCAGAATATCACGCCCTCAATCGGAACGTCAGACGCATGAACCACAATGCCTGCTGAGAGGACCATAGCACCGCCAATGACACCCACCAGAAACTTGTCAGATGCCTCTTCAATAGTTCTCGCGACATCCTCGACTTCTGAAACCGCAATATCAATCTTCATCTGACCGGCCTGCATTTTACTCAGGGTCCGGTTGAGAATACTTGGAATTGACATAATATTCTCAAAACCGTCGAAGATGGAGGCAGTCGATTTTTTAAGACCACTTGCTGAGAACAGCCTGTCGTGCACTACCTGCCCCAGATAGGGTCGGGCTTTTTCGCTGAAGTTAAAGTTAGGATCGAGTTCCATACCGATCCCAAGGATCATAACAATGACCTTCAGAAGGGCAAACAGAGCCTGCGGGACCGCAATATGGTACTTGTTCAGCACTTCGGGAATCGACCCAATGGCACCACCCACATCATAATCCTTGATCTCAGAACCTCCTGATGCGTCCTGAAGCATAAAGAAGAGTTCATCCTTTACTTCATCAAGATCATCAGGTCTGAACTGAACACCAAGTTTCTCGAAACAGTCTACCAGTGTATTCACATCACCGTCAGTAATTGAGAGAATCAGCTTGATGAAAACATCCTGGCGTTCAGGCCGGATAACACCAACCTCTCCAAAATCAAGAAACGCAAGTTCTCCTTTGGGCGTCACCCTCAGATTGCCGGGATGCGGATCCTGATGAAAGAATCCATCCCTGAATATCATCTGTAAGAAAGCACTGAATCCACGGTCAGCAATAGCAACGGTATCATAACCCATCGTCTTGATGGTCTCAACATTATCAACTCTCACACCCTCCACAAACTCCATTACAAGGACACGTTTGCCAGAGTAATCCCAGTAAATTTTTGGGAATTTTATTCCCGGGAAATCTTTGAAGTTGTGGGAGAAATGATCAGAGTTTTTTCCTTCACGGGAAAAATCCAGTTCGCGTTTTATCTGGATACTAAAATCCTTGACCATCCCGGTGGGATTATAGACCCGTAAATCCGGGAGGAGTCTTTCAACTCTCTTAGCCATAGATTCCAGAATAAGCATATCCGTATTGATTTGCTCAATAATACCCGGACGCTGCACTTTAACAGCAACAACCTCACCGGTTTTCAGAACGGCACGGTAGACTTGGCCTATTGAGGCAGCAGCGATGGGCTTTTTCTCAAAAATTTCAAAAACTTCATCAACATTACCAACATATTCCTGCAGAATCGGCTCGATCTCTTCCCATGGAACCGGACCGACCTCATCGTGGAGTTTTTTCATCTCCTCAATAAATTCAGGCGGAAATGATTGCCCCCGTGAAGCCATTATCTGGCCGAATTTAACGAACGTGGGTCCAAGTTCCTGCAAAGCAAGACGTGCCCGTTCATACACAGAACGCTCATCCTGCTTCACATTTCTATGAAATTTCCGACGTCTGCTCCCGTCAGGATCCAGAGCGTCCGCACCCACACTAAAACCGTACTTGACCAATATATCGATAATTTGCCCGTATCTTCTCAGGCGTGTAACCATGATGATAGGTGAAACCTTGTACTACTTAAAAAGAAGGATAATTTAATGCCGTGCATTGAGCAGGAATGATCCCAGCACACCAATAATGAGTGTTCCCATTGACCACGGGGCTTGGGTGGGTACAGGGGTTTCCTGCTCTGTTGCAATTGGTTGAACTCCCGGAGATGTACTCGTACTAACCGGCGTGCTGATTGATTGTGCTGCTACTTCGTTGATAGTGGATGAAAACGGCAGTGAAAATGGATACTCCTCAACAGTTTCCGTCCCGATGTGTTCAATCCTAAAAATATAATCCCCAGGAACAAACCCAGACAGATCAACAGGAACAATCCAGATATTTCCGGCATCTGTGCTCTGTATCTCTGTCTTCCCGGAAAGAGTGTTCTCTGGCATTACATTACCCTTTGTTGAAGGCAGAAAGGCAGCTGAACGGATCTCATAGAGAAGTTGATCCCCCGGTGCAAGATTCGTGGATCCAAGAATTACATAATTATCCGCACCACCATCATAGACAACCATCTCCTTCCGGGAAATTGATGGGGTAACTATCATAAATTCCTTCTCCACTGCCGTATCATCAATATTTGTAGAGGCCAGCATCCGTTTCAGAGCATACGCCGCCTGTGGTCCGGAGAGGCTTCCCGGCCCCTGCACAATAAAGGATTCATCGCCTGACGTTGAGACAACACTCGTCTGCCCGGCCCCCGGTGAATTGTATTCCGGATACACATCGAACTTTCCGTTATACATCGGGTGCTGAATAAACGCAGAATACATGCCAAGAGACATCGCTCCCGTTACAGCACCAGTGAGTTCGTAGGAGTATTGATTATTTTCAACGCTGGTTGTGTCATACTGATAATAATTCTTCCCAAAGATCCAGACAGCGACACCAGTATCCGGATCGCCGGTTGCAACCCCGGCCAATGCGTAATCATCTCCCTGTACCACAACATCAAACGTTGCACCCGAGACTGGCAGAACAACAAAAACTGCCAGAACCAGAAGAGATGATAAAATCAATAGACAATTAAGATTATATTTTTTCATCGAAACAGGCCTCCAGATATTCCTTATTCCTGCCATTGACACTCAGGATGTATGAAGGTATGGATCAGTAAACGGGAAAAACAGGAAGAAAAATTATTCTGGCTTTTGAACCTTCTGCCAAGTCATATCACTGAAAATAGAGAGGAGATATTTTGGATTTTCTCCTTTGTAAAAGAGTGGAATTTTTCTGCGCATTACATATTTTGTTTCGTGTCCGGGACGCTCTATAACGGCTTTCCCAACCAGAACTTCCCCTTTTTCAGCCAGAACTGCCTCATCGCCTTCCAGAAGAATATCTACAATGCCCGGAGTGAATACTTCTGTAGGCGTTTTTCCGGTCACCTGATCAGAAGTGACACCAAGTGCCCGTTCAGCAGAGGCGTTCATAAAAATAATCACACCAGTCTCGGTCTCTTTAACTATGACCATTGCTGGGATATTTTCCACAATAGAGAAGAGGAATTTTTTCCACTGAGAGACCTTTCGCCATGCTTTTTTGCGCTCGGTTGCATCCCTACAGACAATCCGGTGCCCAACCTTCTCACCAAGCATGTCAATCCGGGCACAGGCACTCATTTCCAGAATTACCTCCGTTCCGTCTTTATGGCGAAGGGGGATCTCTATCAGGCAACGTTCCTCCTTATCGCTCTCAAGGGAAGCTTTCAGTTGATCAGTGACCTTTCTGGCATCTCCGTTCTCAAGGAAATCCATGAATATCTGTCCGACCAGTTCATCTGATTCATACCCCAGCAGATCGTTCGTTCTCGGACTGACATAGGTGAATGTCTGAGTCTGATCCAGTTCCCAGATGGCATCATTGATCTCCTCTACGAGTGTCCGGTAAGTATGTTCACTTTCAATGAGCGCCGCTTCCGCGTTTTTCTGCTCGGTGACATCCTCAAGCATGACCGTAACACCCGGAGATCCATCATTGAAGACCGAAGCTACAATCCGAATCCGATAGAAAGATTCCTGACCGGCTTTGATGATACTAAGGTCATCTGTGCTCTCAGTTCCGTCAAGCGCAGCACGGATCCGTTCCATAATCAGGGGGTGGTCGAGAACAGCAAGATTTGAATCGCGCAGCGGTTGCCCGGCAATCTCTTCACGTTTTCCATCTACAAAATCACAGAAACGATCATTGACCTGGACAACACAGAGTTCCTTATCGACAACAACCACCAGATCAGACGAAAAATCCAGCATCGCAGAGACCGGGAGACGCTGGGAGAGATAGAAGACCTTGGCTTTTCCATACGTCTTCATATCCGCCTGCCCGGAGATCAGCAACATATCAAGATACCGTGACACAGTATTTCTGTTCAGTCCTATTTCAGCGGCAATATCTGAGACAGACATCCCGCGCGGGTTCTCTTTAAGTATATCTAAAATTCTGGAGAGTTCACCCGGATACTGCTTCATCTAAGCATATATTCGACGTTGCAGGACTTATTGCTATCGTCATTGTTTCATACAATGCCCAGTGTTAACGCTTGGCGTTAAGGCAAATCTTTAAATAATAGCTTATGCAACATAGTAGTGTTGGTTGGAGCACCATACTCCAGCCAGGTTATGTATGCACAAACTCATAACCAACTTTAACTCCAGCACACCTCCTACCATACCAATGCAATGGGGAAAAAAGAGAGTAACACCCCGCACACACAGTACCAAACACCAATCCAGCCAGTATACAGGGAAACCGTCCGTGTGTTCACCATAACGCACACGGGCAAAATCTTTTTACGCTTCCCTAAACCCACAAAGATTCGTTACATTCCACATTTTCTTCTCAGAGCGGTAAGAACTTCCTCACAATCAGAATATACAACCAGCTTGTGCTCAGACCCCCTTTCATAATCCGATAGACCCCGAAAAAGCTGCATTGAAGTTTTTTCAGAATCACTGGTTAAGATTTGAATGACCCAGTCTGCACCCTCTTCACTTGAGGGAGGATTGCCGATTGCAACAGGCAAAAAACAATGGGTGCGAAGATTTTCACATAGTACAGAGAGCAAAGGTTCACCATAAAAAGGTAGACTATCACTAACAATCGCCACACGGTAGGCTGAAAAATCTTTCACGTCAAATGCAGGAATTTCAGAGAATTTCCCTAGAAAGGCACCTCTTCCGGGTTCTTTTACCTCAGTATAATAGGTAGTGTTTATCCCACAGGCCGGTGACGAATCAACGCCCACAATACAAAGCGGCGGGCCCCTTTCGTCCATGACCGCCCTGACGTCCTGCTCACATTGTTGAAGAATCTCCTCAAAATCCTGCGTATTCAACCGCTCAAGATAGGATCCTGGTTCGCGTCCCATGCCCAGATATTCAGTCTCCGGACAGGGAAGAGAGACCACTTCTACGCCAAATTCACGGCAGCGTTCTAAACAATGGGCAAAGTATTCCCGATCTTCATCAGTTGTAATCCCTTTAGCCCGGAGGAGAGGATTTACAATACAGGGGGCAACAAAGACGTACACTTATTACCCATTGTCCGTTACCTTTGATAGATGATTCCGCTCTATGCTCTGCGCGACAATTCCTGTGACCCAAAAAAATGTACGGTCAAGCGCCTTGAGCGTGCAGATATGATCAAACTGCTTCCCTCCGTCCGGGCAATTAAAAAACGATCACTCATCCTCGATCCGACAGCGAAAAAGGCACTTTCTCCGGCTGACAATCCTGTGCCTTCAATTACGGTGCTTGACTGCTCCTGGGAAGTTTTAGAGACTGAAGCCATCCGTTCCTTTCCAGTCCGCCGAGCCCTCCCATTTCTTGTGGCAGTCAATCCCGGTCATTTCGGACGCCCCTGTATGTTAAACTCTGTAGAAGCATGTGCTGCAGCGCTCTATATTCTCGGTGAAGAAGAACAGGCCAGAGCAATTCTCGGGAAGTTCGGCTGGGGACTTCGGTTTCTGGAAGTCAACCACGACCCTCTGGAGGAGTATAGACAGGCAAAAGATAGTTCTGAAGTGATTGCAATTCAGTCCTGCTATCTCTAAATCCCCAAATTACATTTTTTTATCAAAATAAAGTATTTTTTGCCCTTTTTTTACTTTCACACCACGCCCGGCCTACTATTATAAACAACACGGGGCAACCAGAAAATCAGGAGAGAATATCTCAGATGATGAAAAAAGCAGGATATCTTAGACGGAGCAGATATACTACCAAAGATGACGAAGGGCATGAATTCTGGATTCTTGAACTGGTGATTCGAGGAAAACGATTTGCCATTCGGACTACTGATGTCCGACAGGCACTTGTCGGTTCATTTCCGGCACGCCTTGAATATCTCCACCAAAACTGGGGCCAGTATACTGGGGGGCTTGCGGGATATGCTTCTCTGTCACACTCACGCCGGGCACTGAACCTTGCCCTTTCCAGTGGAGAACACTATACTATTTCGGTCCAGTCGGTCCAAAAAGCTCTGGCAACACCGGATTATTTTGCATCAGTGGCAAGCATCAGAAACAAACCAACGAATAGGCCAGTACCAAAACAGAATCAGACGGTATCTGCACCGGCCAGTATATGAAAAACAAATGTCTATGAAAGGAAGATACCATCATCTTCTTCTTTCCCGGTCTCATCAGTACATTCTGAGATAATGAACGGTCAACAGAGGGCATGGGAAGACCAGTACCGGAAATCAAAACAAGTTTGGTGCGGCACCCCCGCACGACTTCCGGCACTACCAAAAAATGCCTGGGTTCTCGAACTTGGATGTGGAAATGGCAAAACACTTGCTGCCATCTGCACACATTCATCCACTGTTGTGGCACTCGACATCTCTCTTTCCGCCCTGCATACCTGTGCCAAACGTGACGACTGCGCCGGTGCTCAACTTATAGGGGCAGACATCCGCAACCTTCCGATAAAGAACGCAACGTTCGATGTCATTCTGGCACATCATGTGCTCGGTCACCTCAATGAAGAAGAGAGGCAGAGGACAGCAGATGCCATCGTCAGAATCCTGCGCCAGGAAGACATCCTCTCGGTCCAGGAATTCTCTGTTGATGATTTCAGATATGGTTCCGGTAAAGAGATCGAGAAATGTACCTTTCTTCGTGGTAATGGTATTTCTACCCACTATTTTATGGAGGGTGAGCTTTCAGGACTCTTTTCGGAATTAACTCCGGTGCAAAACAACGAAATGCAGTGGACGATGCGGGTCAGAGGAAAAGATTATCTTCGCTCTGTGCTCGCGTATGAATTCAAAAAAACATGCATGAAATGAATATTTCAGGCACTGTTTATTGGAAATCGCGATCTGATTTCCCAAAAAAAGTAATTATTCCTGTGCTTTCGCTGGCTCTTCTGCCGGTGGACCAACAATCGTTTCAGTAACCAGCCCTCCCTCCAACACCGGATGGAAGTAACCGGTCTCCATCTCAAGACAGTCCTTGGGGCAGATCTCAGCGCATCCGTTACAGTTGATGCAGCGTTTCCGGTCAAGTGACCAGGTACGCTCCTCTTTGTCCACCTCAATCGCCTGTGAAGGGCAGTTTGGCACAGAGACTACAGTAGGTACAGTCTTCCATACGTGCCATTTCCAGATGCCCCCGTATTCCATCCATGACCTTTGCAGGTTTTACCAGATACATCAGGGTGACAGGTTTTGCAAACAATCGCTGAAATACGATCTTTGTCATCGAAAATATGCCCATCTCATTTCACCTCTCACAACATCCGATACAGGGATCAATCGAGAGCACCACAACCGGCACATCAGCAAGTTCAACGCCCTCAAGCATTTTTACGAGCGACGGAACATTGGTAAACGTCGGGGTTCTCACCCGTGCACGGACCAAATTCCGTTTCCCGTTTCCTTTCATAAATGGATGCACTCACCACGGGGTTGTTCAACCTGTGAGAAAAATTCACCATCAGGATTACCTTTAACTTTGACCTCAATCTCACCGGAGGGCATCTTCTCAATCGCTTCCCGGATAAGGTCTGCCGAGGTAAAGAGTTCTTTTGCCCGCACTACTGTCCTGTCAAGAGAGTCGCCATTTGTGGTAACAACCGGCTTAAACGAGAGTTCGTTATATGCCCCGTACCCAAGAGTCCGGGCATCGTTCTGAACGTCACTTGCACGCGCAGTCGGACCGACAGCACCAAGGAAATAGGCATCCTCCTTTGAAAGCATACCAATACCTTCTGTTCGGTGGTGTATCGTGGTGTATCGTGCTGTCACGATAGAAGACCTCCATCAGAGACTGGAGCTCAGACACCATCGCATCCATGCGCTCTGCCATACGTGAAAGTTCATCCTCAGAGATATACCGGCGCACACCGCCAACCTTACAGCCCAAGTTTGACAGTTGGCCTAATAATGTGCTTTTTACCCGTAAAATATCCAAAATAATTGAGATTGAATTTGACAGTTGGGTTATTTTTGTGGGAAAAATAAACGTTCGACTCTCCTAATGATAGTGTCGTTTGAAATTCAAGCCCAAAATGAGGATTTTGTGGCAGAATTTTTTTCAAATACCTGGAACTGTCAAATAGATTATCCTGACTAAAAATTGGAACATTTACGTTGATTTAGCTGACAGGCTCCTCAGCGGATTGAATTCAAACTGGCAAACTTATGCTGAATAAATCCGGGTCATTCAGCATCATTACTATTTTCTTTGTTTTGAGACTTCTACTGCTCTTATTCTCCTGAATCAATACATATATTATAAATCAGACCGAATCCCGATTCCAATAAACTAATATATCCGAAATTACTATTATGTTTGAATGGTTGTTGAAGCGCATGTTGAACTACAGATTACTATGTTGCTGTTCTTTGCACTTGCCGGTTATCTTCTTGCTTCAAGGATCAACCAGTCTGCGGTTGTCGGAGAGATCGTTATAGGCTTTATTGTTGGCCCGTCTGTTCTTGGCCTGATTACCTATACCGAAGTGGTTCAGGCTCTTGCACTGATTGGCGCTATTACTCTTATGTTTGTGATAGGTTTTGGATTTGAAATAAAGGATCTTGCAAACGTCAGATATATGGTAATCGGGTTAATTGGTATAATTATACCGTGGATTGGCGGTTATTGTGTAGCCACGGCCTTTGGGTTTGACAATGCGAGTGCTATGTTTATAGGAACGGCGCTCACGGCAACGTCAATTTCAATTACTGCAAATGTCTTAAAAGAGATGTGTATTCTGGACACAGATGTTGCAAAGGCAATTATTGGCACGGCAGTAATTGACGATGTGCTCAGTCTTCTTGCATTATCAATAACAGCAAATGTCGCAGCCGGAACTTTCTCAATCACAGGATTTTTTTTAATTGTCTTCAAACAGATTGGGTTTTTGATCCTGATTGCAGCAATCGGAGTTTTCGTCCTTGCAAAAATGATCAATAAGATGGATAAAAGTCGCTTTGCAAAGAGGTATCCGGAATTTATATTCATATTTGCTGTAATGCTTGCATTTCTCTTTGCGTCGCTTTCAGAAATCATCGGAATTTCAGCAATTGTCGGTGCCTTTGTAGCCGGGGTTTCCATTAATGGTGTAAATCTTGAAAATAGCCACGATATTGCAAGGGGAGCGGAATATCTCTATATTGTATTTGCATCGATATTCTTTGTATCTCTTGGAATACTTGTAGATATAAAAGAGGTGACGGTCCCTCTAATTCTGTTCATATCTGTCATTACAATAGTTGCAATAATTACTAAAGTGGTCGGGTGCGGTATCCCTGCAAAATTATTTGGGTATTCGAAAAGGGATTCACTTGCAATAGGTTTCGGAATGTCTCCAAGAGGTGAGGTGGCAATGATTGTTGCATTACTTGGGCTTAACCTCTCAATAATCGGGCAGGATGTCTATGCCTCAATCGTCGTTATGAGTCTTTTGACAACAGTTGCCACTCCACTTGTGCTCAGTAACTGGCTGTTTAAGAAAGAGGCTGATAGCTGCAAATTCTGATACTATCAGGCTGAGACAATAACCCTAAAAACTAACCCCAAAACACCAAAACACCAAAATCCACCCAACGGACCGGGTCAGAAATAACAGTCCCGGGAGAACGACAATCTCTTGACCCGAAGAGATTGAATCTGTAATATTTCACTCTTTTTTTTGGTTAACAAACTGACTTATTTTACTCATCGCAGGCTGGATTTTGACCAGGTTGTTTTATTATATTGGTGTTTTGGGTTCACTCACGTTTCCGTCCTCCCTGTGTAAACGGTCATTAAGAATTGATCCAGTGCGACGGGAAAAGCTATATCAATGGATTGCGGTTGAAATCCGCCACTCTCTCCATTCAGAGCGTCCCTACTCTGACGTGCATATCTGGTAACGGATTTGTGCGAAGCTCAGAGGACAAAGCGAAGTAGTACTGAACCTGACAATACAAATTCGCCAGGGAAAAGGGCACATGGGGAATCGAAAGGTGAAGCTTCGTCTAGGGGTCGTAATTTTTGACATGCGAAAGTGGGTTGATTACGCATGCGCCAAAACGGCAACGAAACCTGGTTGTGACTTCTGGATCATGTCACAACGAATGGACACATGGGTTTCCGGCCCAGAGAAGCCTCCTAAATGCCCTAAAATTATCCCAGATATGGAACCCGGTAAACCGTATGTGCTCCCTGATTAAGGGTAGCAAGATCGCGAGATCAAGTAAAGGCACAGACGGCAGAGGAGATGGCAAAAAGCGAATGGTTGCCTGTAATGGGCAATATAAAGGCAAATATGCCTTGATGCGAAAGCATGCAGACTTGCCATAGGTCACAGAAGCAAAAGAAGATGTTTGATTATGAATGTGAGAGAACCAGAGATGACTTCGGTCACGGACCTTACAGACAAAGAACTTGCCCAGAAGTGGAAAGAAACCAACTGGACAGAAGTTGAGACGATTGTTAATAACCTACAGGTTCGAATTGCAAGTGCAGCCAAGAACAAGGACTGGAAAAGTGTAAACAAACTTTCAAGATTACTGACAAATTCCTATTATGCCAAACTACTGGCAGTTCGCAAAGTAACCGGAAACAAAGGAGGTGAAACTTCCGGAGTTGACGGAGTCGTCTGGTCATTACCGGCTGACAAAATGCGAGCTGTGCTTAGCCTTACAAAGAAAGGATACCGTGCAAAACCACTCAAAAGGAAATACATCCCAAAGAAAAACGGGAAAGTACGCCCTTTAAACATACCAACTCTTTATGACAGAGCTATGCAGACATTGTATGCTCTCGCATTAAGTCCGGTAGAAGCAGCAACCGGGGACAGAACCTCATTTGGGTTCAAGCCCTATCGCTCAACAAAGGACGCTTATGCATACCTGTTTATCTGTCTGAGCAAAAAGATTGCTCCGCAATGGATATTGGAAGGAGATATCAAATCCTGCTTTGATGAAATAGGACACGACTGGATACTGGAAAATATTCCTATGAACAAGAAAGTCCTCAAAGAATTCCTAAAGGCAGGATATATCGAAGATTTCGAATTATTTCCAACCGAAAAAGGTACTCCTCAGGGAGGGCCCTTATCTCCCATAATTGCAAATATCACTCTAAACGGAATAGAAAAAGTCCTTGGTGAGAGATTCTACTCATGGAAAAACGGTAATATTGATAAACCTAATAGAAACAGGCACAAAGTCAATTATGTACGTTTTGCAGATGATTTCGTTGTGACAGCAGATTCAGAAGAAACTGCTCATGAAATTATCGACCTTATCGAAGAATTTCTGGAACCACGCGGACTGAAACTATCCACAGAGAAGACATATGTGACCAACATATCAGATGGTTTTACATTTTTAGGATGGACCTTTCGAAAATTTAAAGGAAAACTCCTGATCAAACCATCAAAGGAATCTCAAAAGAGTGTCATTGCAAAAATCAGGGATGTAATTCAAAGAGGAAAGGCATGGGATCAAGATCGGCTGATTAGGAGGCTCAATCCAATAATAAAAGGATGGGCTCAGTACCATAATCATGCTGTATCATCTAAGATATTCAGTAATTTAGACCACATTGTCTTTAATATGCTTTTAGCGTGGGCCAAAAGAAGGCACTCAAATAAAGGTGTATGGTGGACAATCGGAAGATACTGGCACAGAGTAGGCACCCGAAAATATGTGTTTTCCACGGAGAATCAAACACTGGAAAAATTTTCTGATGTGAAAATTGTCAGGAACAGACTGGCCAAATTAGATAAAAACCCATTTATCGACAAAGAGTACTTCGAGAAATGGAAAGTCAGTGAGTACTACCGAAAGAAAAAGATCACGTATTCAAACTCTGTTTTAAGCTGACACCCGAAAGGGTAGAAGTGGCTCGAGCTGGATGAAGCGAAAGTTTCACGTCCAGTTCCGAGAAGACGGGGCGGGAGCAATCCCGCCTTGTTATTCGACCCTCAATAACACTGACAGTACACGCAACTGTCTAAAATGACATACTCAAAGAGGTGAAAAAATGGAAGATGTTGACCGTATCCGTCAGCTATACCAAGAGACTTGATCATGTCGAAAAGTGGCAATCATAATGGGCATTTCCCGAAATACAGTTGAAAAATACCTAAACCGGATAGAAGACTGTAAGCACGGAAATCTCGAAGAAATTCTCCCGTACGAACGAAATATAACACGAACAAAATCTGTATGCAATGAGGAGATAACAAATAAAATACACTCATATCTGGAAGAAAATCAGAAAAAACCAAAGAAACAAAGATTAAATGCATTACCTCCTAACTTTGCCACTTTGAGTTCAATCACCTCAAGAGACTGTGCATTACAGCGATCAAAATATTCCAATTTTTAGTCCGGATAATCTATTTGACAGTTCAGGATTTTACCCGTACCAAATCACGAAATCGCCCAATTATACCTCAAAATCATCGTATTAATGGGATCAAAATTGGAGTGGATGTACTTTTTTGTCTTCCGCATCCACAAATCAACAGTTACTGTCAAATTCGATAATGATTTTTTGATGAATTTTGTTGACGTATGCTTTAGTTCAGGAATTTCAAATCGAATCAGTGAGATGAATAATTGCGCAATAAATCCAATGATCAATGCTCCGTAAATGCTGTTATCCATCCAGACTCTCAGTGGTTTTATCTCGATCTCATTCTTCAGAGAGTGGAAAATCTTTTCAATCGAATCCTTTTTTCGGTATGTCAAAAGTGCCTCTGTAAGCGTCAAATTCTTGCTTGATTTCAGGCAGAAAAATCCCTCTCTTCCGGTGATAATCTTCTCTTCAAGGAGTTTTACCGCATCATCTTCCGTAAGTTCAACAAGTTTGGTCTGGATAGAATAATCCACATCTACGAGCAGATTGTTTATTTGGAAGCGTTTTGGGAGGGTTTTATTCTTATTGATACTTTCCTGGATATCCGTGGCTTCTTTTATCTGCCTCACAACTTTTCTGGCCCTGGATTCCAGTTGTTCTTTTTGAAGCTTTTTTGAAAAGAATAGATAATTCAAACTGCTTTTCTTGGCAAGGGTGCGAAATCAGAAATCTACCTTTAATTATCATGATTTGTCATTCTTGCCAAAAAAGTATTATTCAATGAGATCATTCTTGATTTCGGGCATCTTCCTTACTGTTTCTGTCAACCATAGCGAGGAGATCTGACCATTCAAGACGTTCCCACGAGCCGTTTTGTATCTCCATGACATCAAACGATGGTGAGACATCTCCGTTATCATCGAAAAATTTGGGGCCCGTAATACCGATGTACCGAATGCGGTTCAGCGCGTTTCTTATGCCGTCTGCATCGTATCCCCCGGCGCGGATCACCTCAGCAGCGATCATTGTGGCATCATAGCTGGAGGGAGCAATCCAGGCTGGTTCTCTGCGCGTGCGTTCTTTGTACCGCACTGCAAACTCCTCAAAACGATTTCTACTTCCCTGTACCGTTGCCTGCATTCCTTCAATGGAGTCCCCACCAACAATGAGCACCTGCTCATCGACCAGGGCATCAGGCCCATACCAGTCAGTTTCGAAGCCCACTGCTTTTGCCGCCTGCAGGACGCCAACACCTGCATTCAGATACGAGAGAAGAACAACCGCATCAGCTCCAACATTCTCTCCTCCGCATTGTTGGAGTTCACGGGCTATCTCCTCATAATTTCGCACATCAGGGTCAACCGGAATTATGTCAACCACCTCAAGCCCGTTGTTGGTTGCTGCCTCAAGAAAACTCTCTTTCAACCCTTCAGCATAGACATTATTGGTTTCATATACCACAACAATCTGCTCTGCTTCCGGGTTTGTCGTTGCAATCAGACGGGCAATGCCACGACCCTGATAGAGGTCAGAGGGCGCGGTCCGAAAGACATTATATGAACTATTCGAGATTGCTGCGCCAGTAGCAGTTGGTGAAAGAAGGATGACATTGTCCTCTTCGGTAAGAGGAGCAAGAACGAGGACTTCACTGGTGATAACCGGTCCAAGAATCAGAGGCGTCTGAGTCTTCAGCTCCTCATAGGCAGCAAGGGCTCCTTCCTCCGTTCCATAACTGTTTTTGATGAGGAGCTTTACCGGACGGCCATTTATCCCGCCTGCTGCATTAATGTCATCAACGGCCATCTTAACACCTTCCCGCATGTCCCAGCCAGAATAGGCGAGGGGACCGGAGATCGGGGCAATGAGTCCGAGGGTTACTGTCTCATTCTCAATAAAAGCAGGTGAAAAAGTACTCCATCCGCTAAAAAAAATCCCTGCTCCAAGAATAAGGAGAATTATCAGAGGTACCCGTCCCGGCAGATTCATGGATTTTCCCCCTCTTTTTTGCGTTTTTTTATCACAGAATTGAGATAGTCCATGAGTTTTCCGCGTTCTTTACGTTCTCCATCGGAAAACCAGGCAGAGGAGGCTTTTTCAAGGATAAACCGCCTCCAGGTGTCTTTTACGATATAGAGAAAAACCAGCAGCCCAAAAGCATTGGCACAAACCATCGGCAGATAGATCACCCGGATCACATCGGTAAACCAGGCAACAGAGGGCATGTCAGTTAAAAGCGGCATGACAACAAAGATGTGCAGTGTCTCAACCAGAAATACCAGAATAATACCCATAAAATAGGTGATAT
>Ga0222699_1000337_pt1 | contig 18218 bp, 21 predicted proteins | sample AntAcemetage1452_FD_179824 | JGI IMG/M metagenome (GOLD analysis project Ga0222699, IMG submission 179824) | Saline water microbial communities from Ace Lake, Antarctica - #1452 | ecosystem: Environmental > Aquatic > Non-marine Saline and Alkaline > Saline | place: Antarctica: Ace Lake...
CACGGCTGGCGTCGGTGGAGATAATCCGACAGAGATAACTTTACCAGATATTCAAGATGTAAATCGTGCATTGCTTGGTGACGATGCTTATACCATTATGGACAATATTGAGGGTTCAAATAAGTTCGGATCCGCGCCTATTCGTGATGCATATTTTGCTATGTGTCATACAGATTTGAGTAAAGGCTTGGAATCTGTTGCTGGATTCATTCAAAAGAATCAATATCCAGCTCCAATGAGAGCTTTAAGATCTGAGTGGGGCGCAGCTGGCAATACTAGATTCTTGCTCTCTTCGGTTGGTTCTATAACGCCGAATGCTTCTCTACTCGATAAGGATGTTTATAACATTATAGTTGCAGGCATGGAAGCATACGCTGTAATTGAACAAGATGGCCATTCTGCTCACTTTCTTTACAGACCGGCAATTTTTTCGGATCCACTTGCACAGAATATTTCAGTTGGTTATAAATTTGCAGCTGTACCTAAACTCTTGAATGACCTTTGGGTTCTCAATTTACGCTGTACATTGGCATAAGGAAGGATGAATAATGAGTAACACAATAATTGAATCAGGAAGCTTCACTTCTAAAGGTGCAATAACTAGCGTGGCTTTGAGATCTGACTTGGATTGGATGTGGACATATAATTACACTAAAATTGCCGCTAATGCACGTAGTACTGGCTACCAGTTTTACTGGCAGCGCGGTATGGCAGATGCTGCAGGTATAGAGTATAAGACTGCGGCAGCAGATGCCTCTATAAACATGTCTGTAATTACCACAGCTGGTTTCACATTACTTGATACAAGTGACAAGGAATTGCCAGCTAGGGTTGCTTTAGAAGCAATTACTAATGCTAATCCTCCTGCAGTTACATCAGCAGCAAGTTTGCCAGCATTAGGGAGCATTGTGAGGTTTAGTTCTTTGACTGGCCAAACACAGCTTGGCGGAATTGATTTTACAGTTACGGCATCGGGTGGTGGAGCCTTTTCTATTGGTAACATTAGCATGCTTAACACTACTGCTACAACTCCAGGGTATTGGAGAACTATCCCTTTTGATTCATCATTTTATCCAAGACGCAGAGCTATAACCTTTGTTTCATCATCAGCTACAGCAGGCAGAGCAAAGATCTACATGTCTGTTACACATACAATCACTGTTGGTGAAAAGGTTAGATTATCATTCCCAGGTGGTTCTGATGTATGGGGCAACTATGCACAATTAGATGGACGTCTTTGTACGGTGCTTGCAACAGCTGAAGCTCGTGCTGGTGCTGAGCCTACTAATGCGCTAGGTGACAATAACATTGTAGTTGATATTGATGTATCAGGATTGGGCAATTGGAATGTATTTGGTGGTGCTACAGCAGCAGCTTATCCACTTTCCACACGTGTTCCATTTACTCATGCTCAAGTAATTCCTGTTGGTGAAGACCTTGGAATTGCTAATGCTAGTGGACTATCTGGTCTCGCTGATGCAACAATTGATAAAGATTACATTGGAATGCAGCTTGGAGCAGGGGCTGATGGTCCTGCCGGAGCAGAAAACGATGTAATTTACTGGACAGCAGGTAAATCATTTAGAGTAAGATAAGTAGCAATTAAACATGGTCGGCCCAAGTCGGGCCGACCAGCAATAAAGAAAGTTACAATGGCAGAAAAAACTCCAACAATAAAAGATTCTTCTTCACAAGTAAAAAAAAGTTTGCGCTATATGCGTGATAAAGATAGAGAACTGGTTCGCGGCATCTTCAGATTCCATGAAGTATCTGGCGGAGAACTTAGTTTTAGATATAAAGCTTACAAAGAAGATCCATTGGAAAAACATACATTTTTAGATGGTGAAACTTATACTATTCCCCTCGGAATCGCTCGACACTTAAATAATAACTGTTGTTATCCAATACATAGATACACACAAGATGAAAACGGTAAAGTATCTGCTAAGATTGGCCAAAAGGTACAAAGATGTACTTTTCAAAGCTTAGAGTTTGTAGACATTGAAGGACTTGAACCTGTTCCTGATATCGTAACCGTTGAAAAGGTTATCTAATGGCAATTCTGGCTGTTGAGTCACAAACAATCAGCACAGGATTAAAATAGTAGAATTGATTTGTGAGTGTTGATAGTATTTAACAAAGTGTAGATTAAATAGGGAGAATTCATAATGGCGGAAACAACTTTAAGCGAGATTCGCAAAAAAGTACGTAGGCTAACGCGTAATTTATCTGAATCTCAATTATCGACTGACCAAATAGATAACTACATTAACACATTTGTCCTTTATGATTTCCCCGAACACTTACGTTTATTTAATCTAAAAGAAACATTTTCCTTTTATACAACACCTTATGTTGACGTATATGAAACATCTACAAATGCTGCAAGTCCTTTGTTCGACTTTAAAAACAAATATCTAACTGTACATGAGCCAGTTTATATTGCTGGTCGTCGTGCACGTTTTTTCCAAGATAGAAATCAGTTCTTTAGCTTATATCCATCAGTTAGCAGCATCAAAAGTATCGGTTCAACTGGTAATGGCGTCTTACTGACATTTACTGGATTTGTTGGATCTATTTCTGGCAACAGCAATACTTTATTACGAAATAATGTGCTATTTGATTCCATTGATGCTGCTGGCAATGGAATGCCTCTAGTTGATTACCCAATAAGTGCCACCATAGGTAACTTATATGTCCCCGGAGGAGCTCCAACAGATACTGTAGCTCAAGATGCAGCAAACTATATTAACTATACAACAGGGCAATTTGTTATTACTTTCACAGCAGCTCCTGGTAGTGGTGAGGCAATTAACAGCCAAACAGTTACAGTGCCACCATCATTGCCAACTTCAATGTTATATTTTGATGGCAAATTTACATTGCGCCCAGTTCCAGATCATTCCTATAAAGTAAATGTGGAAGTCTTTGTTCGTCCTACTGAGCTATTAGCAGATGACCAGGATCTTAAACTACAGGAATGGTGGCAGTTTATAGCTTATGGTGCAGCACGTAAGGTTTTCCAAGATAGAATGGATATGGAAAGTCTGGGCATTATTGAAACAGAATATAAGAAACAAGAAAATCTAATATTAAGAAGAACGATTGTTCAGCAAACTGACCAAAGAGTTACTACTATCTTTGTTGATAGAAGCGGAACGGGACATTGGGATTCTAGTTATTGAAGTTTTTAAGGAGATGTGATGGCCGGACCTTCGTATACCTATACAAAAGATATTCCACAGGGAGCTCAAAAGCAGAGCGTTACTCAAGCGCCTATACAGAGCAACTTTCAAGCAATTAAAGAGCTAGTAGAAATAGATCATGAAGCATTTAATTTAGCTAACAACTTTGGAAAACATAAACGTGTTTCTTTGTTAGCTCATGCACCAGCGCCAACATTTGATGCAAATGATGCTGGACTATATAATTTTCTAAATCCTACAACTACAAAAAATGAATTATACGTACATAAACAAACGGTTGCTGGAACATCAAACATACCTTTTACAGCTTCATATCTAAGTAATAATATACCAGCAAATAACGCTGCTGGTTGGACCTATTTGCCATCAGGAATTCTTATGAGATGGACGGGAGTTACTGGTACAGGCCTTACAACTGTTACGCTTCTTCCTGCTTCAACTCCTGCATTTAGTAATATTTTTATTGTTTTTCCTATAATAAATAGTACTCCTGCTGGAGATGCTAATGCTGCAGTTAGTTTTGTAGATATAATAAGCAATACACAATTTAGAGTGTATTTTTCTAATAGAACAACAACTGGTGCTGCCGCTGGTGAAGCCAATGTTCTTATTATAGGAAGGTAGAAATGGCAATCAATCGCTTTAGAGTTGGTTTTACAGATGAAAGTACCGGCTTGCAAACAAATGTTAAGCCTTGGCTTATTGCTGATAATGCGTTTTCAGAGATGCAAAATGCATATATATTTAGAGGACGAGTAAGAAAGCGATTTGGATCCATATTAATGGGCGACTCCCAGTTAAACTCTCGCTTACGCATGAAATTGGTTCCTGCTGCTCTTGTTATTACAACACCAGAAAACATTGCTGTAGGGCAAGCATTCTCTATTGGTGATGATATATTTACTGTTACATCTATTACTGCTCCATATCCAGTAAGTTTATTGACTACATCTGCTGTAACAGCACGATTAACTGCAGCGAATAAGGTAACCTTTTCAGCTATAACAACAACAGTTTATTGGTATCCAGCGAAGCCTGTAATGGGTATAACTCAGTTTGAAACAAAGCCAATAAATGATGAACCAACATATGCATTTGATACACGGTTTGCGTATGAGTTTGATGAAACTATTGGTGGATGGGAAAGACTAGCAACTGGAACGGATACGTGGACAGGCACAGATTCTGACTTTTTTTGGACGTGTAATTATAGAGGCGCAACCTCTGACCTTACTCTTTTATGGGCAACAAATTATGTTCCTGCAGACGGAATTAGATATTGGGATCCTGTAGCTACAACATGGACTAAGCCAACATTAAAGTTTGGAGCTCTTGCAACTGATACTGTTGTTACAGCTCGACTTATTATTTCATTCAGAACCAGGCTGCTTTTGTTAAATACGGTAGAAAATGTTGCAGGGGTTAATAAAACCTTTGTTAATAGGTGCCGTTATTCAAGTGTTTTTAGTCCTTTGGATGCTAATTCTTGGAGGCAAGATATTCCAGGAAATGGTAATGCCCTAGATGCTCCGACACAAGAGGCAATTGTCACTGCACAGTTTTTACGCGATCGTTTAATTGTTTATTTTGAAAGGTCTACATGGGAGTTAGTAGACACAGGCAATAAAGTTTCTCCATTTGTATGGCAAAAAATTAATACAGAGCTTGGAGCTGAATCTACATTCTCGCAAATACCTTTTGATAAAGTTGTTCTTGGTGTTGGAGATGTAGGAATTCATGCGTGTAATGGTTCAGGTGTAGAAAGAATAGATGGAAAAATCCCGCAGTTAGTTTTCAGAATACATAATGAAGATAATGGGCCACGCAGAGTTGGTGGAATTAGAGATTATAATACAGAAATGGTCTATTGGACCTATCCTGATGGAAATGCTGATTCAACAAGTCCATATCCTAACAAGGTTCTAACGTACAACTACAAGAATGACTCATGGAGCATTAACGATGATTCATTTACAGCATTTGGATATTATCAATTAGGTTCTAATACGCCAAATATAAAATGGGAAGATGCAAGCATATCTTGGGCAGAGAATGGCAGCTTGTGGAACGATTCAAGTGATAATATTAAAGCTAGAGTTGTTTTAGCTGGAAATCAGCAAGGGTACATGTTTATCTTACGTCAAAATATCCATAGAAATGCTCCTTCTTTGCAGATTACCACTATTGCAGGAACTACATTGACAGTAATTGATCATAATTTAGCAGAAAATGATTATGTTTACCTTGAAAATGTTAATGGTATAACTCTTTCTGAATCTATAGTGCGTGTGTCTGTAGTTATAGATGAAAATAATTTCACTGTAATTGGAACTTTAACTGGAACTTATACTGGAGGCGGTACATTATCTCGTATAAGCAAAATAAGTATTAAAACAAAGCAATATAACTTCTATGTCGAAGAAGACAGAAACGCATATATACAGCGAGTTGATTTTTTAGTAAATACTACCTTGCTTGGCGAGATTTCAGTTGATTACTCTGTTTCAACATCAATACTATCTTTAGTAGGCGAAGGAGAGACCACTGGAGCACTACTTGGAACTTCAGTTATTGAGACATTCCCATATGATGAAGATATGGCTCCGTTAGAGGTAACACAGAAAAGAGTTTGGCACCCAGTTTATTTACAAGCTGAAGGTGAATTTGTTCAGTTACATTTGTATATGAATGCAGATCAACTTAGTAATAGATATATTGCTCTTGAAGATTTTCAGCTGCATGCAATGATTTTCTTTGCTCAGCCAACAAGTAACAGGTTGCAGTAATGGGGATAAGATGAAGAAATATTTACTATTATTTGTAGTATCTTGCTGTTATTCAATGGAAAAAGACGTAGAATCCCCTCGTTTAAAGGTATTAGTTCCTTATAGAATAAGTCGTAGCGCTGCTCTAGTTGATTTAGTACCCAGTTCTATTTCAGTCTCTTTGTTTGGTGAAGAAGAAGATATTACCCAGCTTGCGCTAACATCTTACTTTCGGCACAACCAAAGTTCACACAATATAATAATACCTCACTTGAGGAGACATATCAGAGATGCTACTGTTTCACCAAAAGAAGAAGACAGAGCCAAGATAATATTGTTAAAAAGAATGCTAAATAGCTCTAGCCTTGATCAAAGTGAGCAGGCCTGGAATTACTTGCAAGCCATGATACTATCTTCTACTGCTGATGCTCTTCAACAAACTGAGGAGTTAGGGAATAAATATAAAAAAGAAAGTGAAAAGAAGCTCAGTAAACGTACTGTTTTTTTAAGCAATGCGGCCATAGGCCTCCTTGGAATAGTGGCTACTTTGTTTGTACATTTTACTGATAAAGATTGTTCTTAGCTCTTTCACATAAAAGGCTGTGAGGAATTAATTCCTCACAGCCCAAAAAGGAGAGTAGTAATGAAATCTTTTTTACATTATAGTAACTTTTTTATAAAAGGAACATATAGACATGGCATTGCAAGATAACTCTGGATCTTTCGTCCCTACCACAAATATATGGGATGCTGGTAGCCTATATGAAGTCGACGTTACAAGCAAAGATTTTAAAGAACTGTTAATTCACTTATATCAAAATATTAACAAGATATCTCTTTCTCTCAACACTAGAGATGCTGGATATTATACAGAACAAGAGTTTATAAATGGGCAGCTTTTTCCTGGAACAGCTCACGTTGCAGGTGAAGCTGCCCCAGAATTAAGGCAGGTATTTAGAAAGCTAATAAAGTTTGGCGATCTACCAGATACTGCAACTAAAAGCGTCGCTCATAATATAACTGTAAACGATAATTTAACGTTTACGCGTATATATGGTGCTTCATCTAATAAAGTGGCGCACACATATTTACCGTTGCCTTACGCTTCTCCTGTGCTGAATCAGAACATTTCACTTTTAATAGATTCTACAAATATAATTATCGCTACAGGAATTAATCGTGCCAGTTTTACCGACACCTGGATTATTGTAGAATTCTTAAAGAGTTAGAGTTAGGATTAGACCGTAGTTACCTAAAAATTAAGGAGATTATTGTGAATGAGCTTATATTGAGCCTTTTAAAGTATTTAGGGAAAGCTGGCATTCAAACAGGTGCTAATATGTTAGGAAATAAGGCCTTTGGTGGTCAGCAACAAGGGCAACAGCAGTTTGGTGGTCAGCAACAAGGGCAACAGCAGTTTGGTGGTCAACAACAAGGGCAACAGGGCAGTTTTTGGGGTGGGATTCCTGGGCAAACAAGAACATTTTCACCAGTAAATCCACAACAAGAATCCGGAATGATGGCCATGTTACAGAGAGGCCTAAGTGGCATGGAAGGAAATAACCTTGATTTTGGTCCGATTGAAGATAGGGCTAGAACTCAATTTGCACAACAAACAGTGCCTTCAATTGCGCAAAGATATGCATCAATGGGAAGCGGAGCAGCTCCAAGTAGTCCTGAATTGATGAGCCAACTTGGTCAGGCCGGAGCAGGATTAGACGCAGATCTAGCGGCGCAACGTGCTACATATGGTTTAGATAAAAACAGGGCAATGCAAGGCATGGTAGGCTTAGGTCTTCAGCCAACACGGCACAGTCTATATATTCCAAGAAGTCCAGGGATGGGTGAAAATCTTGGAAGCGCAGCAGCAAGTTCAATTCCCTATTTACTTCAAATGCTAGCTAGTTCAATGTGGGGAAAATCTAGTTCAAAGGGCGGGAAATAAGATGGGCGTAACAGTTGTAAGAGAACCTGGAGCTGGTGAAAGAATCGGCGAAGCATTTAGTGGATCAGTTCAAGGATTGCTTAAAGGATTGGTAGAAAGCAAACTACAAACAATGCAAAAAGAGAAGCTTGCAGAGCGACAAGAAAAGACATATCAAGCTCATAGACAACAGAATATTGATGGTCTGACAAAATATTGGGAAATGCAGGGCTATCCTCACGCAGAAGCTGTAGCTTTCGCAGAGCAAGGACCTGCATTTGCAAAGAGTGTAATGGATCGAATGGAAGGCTTTTCTTTAGGTGGAGGACAGCAACAACAGCAACAAATGCAACAACAGCCTCAACAAATGCAACAACAGCCTACTGCAGAAGGAAACTTATATTCAAGTATGGGTATTCCTGAATATAACGCACAAATTGACCCTAATATGTTAACTGGTCTTGGTGCTGGTGCTTCAATGCAACCTGGCATGCAACAAGGAGCAATGCAACCTGCTGGGCAGCCTCCTGCTGGTGGATTGAGAATAGGACCTCCTCCTGCAGAAAGAAGGCATCGTGAGAATCTTGCTTTAAAAAAGGAATCTCTTGAGCAAAAAGATAGGTTGCAAGGCAGAAAAGAGATTGCTAAAGATAAGCAAGAAGACAAGAAAGAACTTCGTCAAAATAGAATTGAAAATAGAAAAGGGTTACAAGTATCCAAAAAAAAACATGAAGATGCTCAGGTTCAACTTGATTCTTATGACAGACTAGAAGAACTTGAAGATCAAAAACAGTTAGATTCACCTCTTCGTGTAAAGATATTAGATAAAATGGGCCTTGGCTGGATGTTGTCACCTGGCAGTCAGGAATATAATTCAATCTCAAAAAATCTATTTAGGGACTTAGGGCCAACAGGAATTGCGTTTGAAGCGTTTATGAAGGCCATACCATCACTTACAAATTCTTCTGAGGGCCGACGCAGAATTATAAAAAATATGAAGGCAGCTTACAAGATAATACAAACCAAACATGATGCAGTAAGTGAAACTTTAAAGAAAAACAGAGATATTGATCCGCTTGATCTTGAGTTGCAAGCTAATGAACTTAGCTCAAAAAAAGCAGAAGGTATTCGCAAAGACCTTGTCAAGGATCTTGGAGAGTTTATAGAAGTGGATACGGGTTTTGCTAAAAAATGGAATGAAGGAAAAGGCCAATGGACGTATATCAAACTTCCGAAAAAAATATAGTCGATGAAGCCCTTGATCTCGAAGGTGGCATAGAGGTAACTGCTGAAGAAGCTGGAGCTCGTCCTCGAGGAACTGCTAAATCGCAAGTTGACTTGCAATCTACTGCAATCGACCTCGATTCCGACCTCGAAGGTGGCATAGAGGTAACTGCTGAAGAAGCTGGAGCTCGTCCTCGAGGAACTGCTAATGCCGATAAACCAGATGAAGAATCTTGGGCATCATTTGGTTTGAGAACTGGTGTTCGTGGAGCTTCTCGCGCTGTAGAAACACTTTTAGGTGCTCCAGGAGATATTGCTCAGACAGCAGATGTTATAGGAAGAACAGCCGCTGAAAAGATGTTTGGAAAACCTAAAATTTCTAAGCATATTGCACAATTAACAGGAATAGATCCAGCAGAACCAATGAAGCCAGCGCGTTTTCCAACAACAGAATTTATAAAAGAACATGTTACTGAGCCAATAGCTGAAAAAGTATTGCCTAAGGATTATATTAAGCCAAAAAAAGGATGGGAAGAATCTTTTGATGAATATGTTGGTGATTTAACTGGTATTTTACATCCATTATTTGGTGGCCCCAAAAAAATAAAAAAGGGAATAGCTCTTGCGGCTCCTGCATTAGGACAAGTTGCTAGATGGGGAGCGAAGCAATTGGGCTTTGGAAAAGGAGCTCAAGAAACGGTTAAGGTTGGCACTATGCTTTTAACATCAATGGGAGGTCGTCCAAATCTAGAGGAACGAGCATCTCAAATGTTTGAGAAAGCTGCTGAAAAGGTTCCTGTAGGTTTTAAACTTAAAATAAGTCCTGCAAAAAAAGCAATTGACGCCATTGAAAAGCGTATAAGCGTCGGAGATAAAACTCCTGTAAAAGATTTTTTAATTGATCGTTTTAAATATTTGGAAGAAACTGTAAATCCGATAACTAAAACTATAAACGCTGAAGAAGCGTATCAGTTTACGAGAGATATTAATCAACTTTATAAGCATGGATTAGTTCCTTCTGAGGCTAGAGGGTTAATGCACGATCTATCTGAAGGTATGAAAAATGTTATAGCTGGAGCAAAAAAGGCGCACCCAGAATTTGTTGAAAACTTTCAAAATTCAACTAATTTATGGCGTGAATTACATAATTCATCACAAGTAAGTAAATTTGTATCTAAATCTGCGGACGCAATTTCTCGTAAATTTACGTCACCTTTAACAGCATATCTCTTGGGGTTACCAAAAATGATTGTTGTACCAATAGTAAGCGGCACGGTTAAGGGTGGTTATAATATGATTGAAAGATTGCTTACAAAACCAGCTATTAGAAATCAATATATAAAAATAATGAGTGAGGCTGCACGTGAACAGATAGGTCCAACGTCCAAATCTATCTTGAAGTTTGATAAAATGGTTGGACATTTGGAGAAATAAACTAAATATTTGCTACCAATCATCATCGTCACTGTCACTACAATGGTTTTCAGCTGGGACAAAATACATGCTAATAAAAGCGCATAGTACAAGCAATATCACTGACACTTAAACTCCTTAATATTTAAAAAGCTTCCAGCTTGTAGTCAAACCTTCTCTTCTGTAAGGTTCTAGATCAATGCCTTGTAGTTGAGGAATTTTTGAATATAAGATAGATCCTTTACGTTCTATCTTTTGATATCGAAAGTTTTTGCTTTCAGAACTTTCATTTTCTGATAGAAACTTTAACTGTTCAAGCAGCTTTTTTTCAAGCATTTCGTATTCTTTGCGCCTTTTTTGAGCTTTGTAGGCTTCTTTGGCAATATTTTCCCACTCTTTTTCACGTTTAATATAGTCCATATTCATTCCTTTTAGTTTTTATATATCCAAATAATTGTGAACATTACTACAATCCCAGTTATCAAAAATAGCCGTATCCACCATGAAAACTTTATCTCAAACTTCTCTATCTCTTTCGCCTCAACGTCCTTATCTAACAGCCTTAAATGTTGGAAGCGTTGGTAGCACTGCTTCGTGCAAAACTTTCGTTTAATGCCGTTTTTTTGGTCATATGCAAACTCTCTGTTACAACCCAGACAATTTTTTATTACTTTCATTTATAAAGACCTTCTCTCTCTCTTTTTTTATTTTTATCAATATTGCATTTTGAACATATGATGTTATAGTTTCTCTATTTTGATATGCATATTCTTTAAGTTGAATAGCTAAATTATCACTTATAAATAGTGCTAATCTAGTCCTTCCATGACGCTCTTTACCCATATTTTTTTACCTTTCTATATATATGTTACCACCGTTACCACACAAAGTCAAGTTATTTATTGCTTTTGAGTGTGCGGCGGGGTGTAATATAAGGGTAATAATTTATATTTTTAGGAGAACGTATATGGCAGTTAGAAGGTTAGAAAAACGAACGACGTATGATTCTAAGGGAAGAAAAGCAGAAATGGCTCCTCTAGTAATAGATGCGACCAGAAATCCAACTACAAGCGATTTTGCTGCAATTGGTACCATATGGGTCAATTCTTCCACAGCTACTATTTATGGGCTGGCTAAAATTGCATCTGGCGTTGCCACCTGGACAACTTCGCCTGCATCTGAACTTGGCGTTTTTACGTCTGTCCAAGTAACGACTGGCGATCTTGATATTGATGCCGCAGGATCCACCACCACAATAAATAGTGGGACAATAAATTTCAGTAACGGTGCTTCTGTTATGTCCTTGGCTGGGGATCTTATTGTTGGCGGCAAGACAACTTTAAGTGGCGATGTAGATATAACCACAGCCTCTCTGTTCGACATTACTGCAAATGGTGGACAAGATCCTGCAATTTTACTTGAAACAGACGGAGCGGTTACTGAAACAATTCAGATTATTAATACTCAGGGTACTGCTGATGACTCCATTGAATTACGCGGAGTTGCTGGCGGTGTAAAAATCAGTTCTGGTGAAGCGACATCCACAGCAATAAAGTTGGATTCTTACCATGCAGATGGCGGTGTAACAATTGAAGCAGGCTCAGGAGGAATTTTACTTGGCAACCAAGAAGACTGCACAACGATAGATATTGGCGATACAGCTCCAACAACGAGTCGTACAATAAGCGTTGGCGGTGGAACAGTTGTAACAGCAGCCGTTACTGACACGATTGATATTGGCCCTGATGGAGCTACGACAAATGCTAACTCAATCAAAACCGTTAATGTTAACACTGGCGGAGTTACACTTGGTGAAGTTCTTACAAATATTGCTAGTGGCACCATTACTTCAGGTACGCATACTGTAAGTATTCAGTCAGGAAATGCAGCGGCCGGAACAGTTGCTACAAATATTTCAACTGGTACAGGAACTAAAATTGTCAACGTTGGTAATGCTGATGGTCTTACAACGTTTAATCTAGACGGAATTACAAACATCAATGATGATATTAATGTTGCAACTCAAATTAATACTGGTACAAGTACAGGTGCAGTAACAATTGGTAATGCTGCTGCTGGTAATATAGGTATTGATACAGCTGGTACAGTATTAGTAGATGCAGATGGCGTTGTAGAGATTAACTCTAGTGCTGGCATTATTGGTATTGGTAATGATGCAGATGCAAATAATATAAACATAGGTACAGGTGCAGCAGCTCGTTCAATTGCTATCGGTAATGTTACAGGTGCAACTGACATATCAATTGATGGCGGTACTGGTGGAATTGATATTAATTCTGCTGGTATTGTAAGCATGACTCCGGGAACAGGAACTGTATCTGGTGTAGCTATTACGCTGAATTCTCGTGTTGGAAAAGCTCTGTTTTCTGCACAAACTCCTGCAGCCGGTGCAACAATCGATTTTGACATTACCAATTTATATGCTGCTGCTGATAAAACAATATTAGTTACAATGAGTTATAGTGGCGCAGCAGATTGCGACATTACACTTGAAGGTGTAAATATGGCAACCGCTGGCCACATAAATCTTCATTGTAAGAACAATGGTGCAGCACAAGGAAATGGCAATATTGTAGCTTCCTGGTGGATTTTAGACTGATAACATTGCATATTTGGCGTAAACACTATGTTGCCATATAGTGAGGACTCTTTTATAAGATGTATTATGGATAGATAATTTTAAACTTGAAGGATAAAAATGTCTCTTAAATCAGTAATTATTGTAGAAGTAGAAAAGGGTGATAACAAGTATGTTCTTCATATGCCAGCAGGAGTTCCATTGCATGAATGCTATGATGCATCTGTTGAAATAACTAAAAAGATTGTGGACTTTTCCAGAAAAATGGAAGAGCAGCAGCAAGAAAAAAAAGAAGCTGTTGTTACAGAAAAAGAGATAATAGAAGAGGAAAAAGATGAGCTTATCAATAAAGTTTAGCGCTGAGCCATTACGTACCACGGATTTTGGCGCCATTGCAACCATTGGAGTTCCTGAATACATTGGTGTTGGAACTTCACTTGGACGACCAGTTAGGCAGATATTAATTCAAAATTTAACAGACGTGCTATTGATGTTTTCCTTTGATGGCATTGAGGACCACTTTCCTCTGCTATCAAATGGGTACCTTATTCTAGATATCACTTCAAATAAAACTTTACCACAAGGATTTTTTCTAGCTGAGGGTGAGCGATTGTACGTAAGAAAGTGTATTGTTAATCCTACTTTAGGGGCTGTTTATTTTACAACATTTTGTGGAGCGGAGTAAAAGATTATGAGCCAACTAGGACAATTTAACTCTCGTTATGCAGGTATTGCACCAGTAGTAAACGGCGGAACTGGCGCAAGCACGTTGACATCTCATGGTATTTTATTAGGAAATGGAGTTGTAGATATACAGGCTCTTGATGAAGCAAAGAACGGACAAATTCCGATTGGTAGTACAGGAAATAACCCAACACTTGCAACATTGAGTGCAGGTGCTGGTGTATCAATAACCAATGCAGCGGGAAGTATCACGATTGGAGCAGTTGGTGGAGGCATTGGCTGGGAGGTTGTTACCGACGCAACTAAGGCAATGGCTATTGATGTTGCCTATGGTGCAAATCTTGCAGCTGGTGTTACCTTCACGTTACCAGCGTCAGTAGCTGCAGGATCTCGCTTTGAGGTTATTGGTATGGCTGGATTATGGGTTTTAGCTCAGAATGCAGGGCAGACGGTTTATATTGGAGATACGAACACCACGGCTGGAGTTGGTGGCAGTTTAACTGCGACTGATGCTGGTGATTGTATTGAATTAATATGCACGGTTTCAGACACAAATTTTAGAGTATTTAGTATGATGGGGAATCTTACAGTTGTTTAGGAGAGAATATGGCCACACAAAATGGCTGGAACAATAAAATATCAACAGGATCTGCAATAACACTTAATTGTGGAACTAACGCTTTAAATATATCAAGTGATGCGAGTGCTGGAGCAGTGAATCTTGCAACTGGAGCAGCTCCTAAAGTTGTAACTCTCGGTAGTACTAATGCCGCAAGTTCATTGGATTTACAGTATGGAACAGCTGACTTTAGTCTGGCTTCTGCAACTGGAAATGTAATGGTTGCTCTTGATTCTGGCGAAGTTACTGAACCATTACAACCAGCTTTTTCTGCTTATTTACCAAGCGCGGATCTTAACCAGACAGGTACAGGTACTGCTTATGATTTAGGAACTGTAACTGCATTAAGAGAGATATTTGACCAAAACGCAGATTTTAATGTAAATGGGACATTCACTGCACCAGTCACAGGAAAATATCAATTAAATACAACAGCATTAGCAACTGGCCCTACAACTGGCTCTGCGATTGTTCATGAAATTAAAACCTCCAACAGAACGTATGCGTATGCTTTCTATAGAGCGGCTGGTAGTTCAAATCTTACTGGTACTAATTCAGTTTTAGCTGATATGGATGCGGGTGATACAGCTTTTGTTAGAATTATAACTTACGGGGATTCGGCTGATACAGTTGATATTGCTGGTACTGCAAATTCGGTTACCTCGTTTAGTGGTTGTTTAGTTTGTTAAGGAAATAATTATGAAAATCTCAATTAACGATTTAGAATTATTCACACTTTCAGATACACAGAAAAAAGTTATTCAAAATGATATCAATGTAGATACTTTTGATTTTGATATGAAAAGACGACTGCAATACATATTAATGCACAAATACGAGAGATGCTTTAATCGTCTAAAGATTGAATGGGATGAAAAGTTAATAGAAAATGGTGTTGGATCAGTTCCAACTGATAAAGATGCATATGCAGAATTAGTATTCACTCAGCCAAATTATAAAGATTACAAATCGCGTAAATTAGAGGCTGCTAAACAAGGAAAAATATAATGAGTCTCAAAAGATCGGGTATAAATTCCTTAGCATACTGTGGTGTGGAGGCAACGCAGCCTCCACAGTTTGAGATGCATGGTCGGGCTCCGACAGCAAATGACTATATTTCATTTAATGTCGGAACTATATGGCTTGATATAAGTGGATTAAGCGATTCGCCAAAAGTATTACCAACCAATGAGCAGATTTATATGTTGGTAAGCAAAAATAATAGAACTGCCACCTGGGTAAATATGGGTGGTGGAGACATGGAAACGCTGACTGGAGATGCCGGTGGCGTGATTAGTCCAGATGCTAGCGATAACATTAATATCACAACAGGTTTGGCTACTCTTAATTCAGGTTCAACTGTTTATTTTAAAGGCGATTCAGGAACGAACACTATACAATTGAACGTCACTGATGCTAATAGTAACACAACTCTCGGGAGAGATTCTGGGAAATTAGGCATTGCAGGTGCTAACAATACTTCGCTAGGATTTGCATCCTCGAATTCCTTGACCACTTCCGCAAATAACAGCTCTCTAGGCTCTAATTCGCTACAATTATTAGAATCTGGGGGAAACAATTTAGCCGCAGGCCAGGGAGCAGGTCCTGCGATTCTAACTGGATCAAACAATATTTTTCTTGGACAAGCTGCTGGTACAGGTTATACAACTTCTGAAAGTGGTAATATTGTTATCGGAAACAGCACGTGTCTAGTTGGTGAAACAGGTGTTATTAGAATTACACATGCGAACGCTTCAAATACAGATAATATTTTTATAGGTCATAATTCTGGTAACAGTGCATATACACTTGCTACAGCTATAAGTAACGTTGCTGTTGGTGGAGGAACATTCACTTCTTTAACAACTGGAAATGGGAATTCTGCTGGTGGGAATAACTCTGGAACTGCATTACAAAATGGTATAAACAACGCTTTATACGGGGCGCAATCTGGGGATACATTAACTTCTGGTTCACAAAATACAATGATTGGGTATCTTGCAGGGTCTGGGTGCACTATTGGAGACAACAACGTTTACCTTGGTCAGTCTGCAGGAGCAACCGTTGGAACAACAGGATCTAACAACATTATGATTCATGATCCAGGTGTTGCAGGTGATAATTTTACAATGCGTGTTGGGTTAGGATTACAGCCGTTACAAAAGACTTTCATTGGTGGCATTAGCGGCGTAACTACAACAGTTGAAGACGCAGTTCCTGTATTAATTAGTAATAGTACTCACCAACTTGGAGTTACTTCTTCGTCTCGTCGCTATAAAGACAACATCAAGGACATGGGTGATGAGTCATCTATTGTAATGAAGTTGCGTCCAGTTACATTCAACTTCAAAAGTCACCCAGATGTTCCGGCTTGGGGATTAATTGCTGAAGAAGTGGCTGAGGTATTTCCGCAACTGGCTGTTTACAATAAAGATGGCTCTGTTGAAACTGTCAAGTATCATGAAATCGCAGTTTTGCTTTTAAATGAACTTCAGAAAATGAGTAAAAGGCTTGCTGTGTTAGAGAAGAAGCTTAAAGGATAAGGTATGAAGGCGCTGGTGATTACGGCTGTATTAATTTTACTCTTGTCCATTATATTCAATAGGGTATTTTGGGGAAATAGGGTTGATACAGATCGGGTTGATAATGAGATATCAGAGCTTGTTTTTGATTATGAAGATGACGACGAAGAGGTTTTTCCAATTTTTGAGGATATTTGCTATAAAAGATGAGGGCTATTCTCTTGCTTCAATTGCGTTTTTTTTGTTTATTGCAGCAATTGAAGCAAGAGAGTGCCTAGACGTAAACGTCTATACAGAATAGAGGTCCAATATTATTTCCTTGGGCCTTTATTTCTCAGAGCCTTTATTTCGCGGATTCTAGTAATTGCTGCCATGTACTTTGATTTTGGAACGTCTGCCAAATTTTGAATTTTTAACCCTTCTAAAACCATTTTTGCTATATCACCAAAGCCTTGAAGTTCGTATTCAAGCTCATCAAGTTGCTCATTACTTACGACCTGAGCACTGCTTTCAGATGGATCATATTTTGTTCCAATAGCTACCCCTTTAGCAAAAGTATCTCTTGAGGTTGCCACAGCTCGCTCACCATCATCATCTTCGTCTCCAGCAACAACACCAATTAGAGCTGCATAGCACATTCTTTTCAAGTATGTCGTGTAGCTACTGATTGTTTGTATGTCGTTTTTCGCAGGAGTTATTCGCTTTCGTGAACAGATAAATTGATTTGATTCACCGTGCAACAAAGTTGTTATAATCCAGGCGCCTGAGTCTTCGTCTAATAATACTTGCGAAACGGAGAGTCCGTATTTAGTTAGGGCGGGCCGTGAGGTAGCTACAATGGATGTGAAATCTGCATAGCTACTTTTGAAGTACGGATTATTCTTATTTAGCTCAGCTATTGGCATTTCTCCTTGTGCTTTACACAACGCTATGCCTAATTGGTCAAGCCTGTCTGTCATAAAGGCCCTAGCGCGAGGCTTTTTATCTTTAACGAGGCTATCTATCTTTTCAGAAAGTTTGTCGAATAGGGAGGATATGTGTGTGAATAAGTTCAGTTCCATTATTTGTCCTTATTTTAGTTTTTATCGGCTTCTAGCTTAAGAATCTCTTCTCTAAGTTGGCTAATTTTTGCATCTATAAGTTTGTTAATTTGTGTATTGTCACGAGAGCTATCTATAAAGGCTATAAGAAAACCGCCTTGGTTTTCTATGCAGTTAATATTATGGTTGTATCCTTTATGATTTTCTAGATATGCTTTTACC
>Ga0222699_1000340_pt1 | contig 18046 bp, 10 predicted proteins | sample AntAcemetage1452_FD_179824 | JGI IMG/M metagenome (GOLD analysis project Ga0222699, IMG submission 179824) | Saline water microbial communities from Ace Lake, Antarctica - #1452 | ecosystem: Environmental > Aquatic > Non-marine Saline and Alkaline > Saline | place: Antarctica: Ace Lake...
AATATCATTTAAAGATTTTCCGCTGCAAAAAGCGTTGCAAAGGGCTTCGCTAGCCCAAAACGCAATGGGGTATCCTGGGATATCCGCCAATTTTTCAATATCAATTATATAGAGATGCTTACGCTCAAGAAGAGCTCGTTGTTTTTCTTTTCCTTGTCCGGCTGTTAGCCTAAAGAAATAAGATTTCTTCCCGATGTAACCATTTTTTTGAAAAACAAACGCTGTATTTTGAACCTTCTCCCCCTGAATTTCAGGGAATGTTCTTGGTCCCAAATATATCATTGTGACAAGACCATGTTTTGCTATTGTTTCTCTTCTGAAATCCTCAATACGTGACAAAAACATCCAGCTTCTTTGAGTGATCAGAGCTGAGAAACCTTTATAAACACACAAAGAAATGCTGAGAGCCAAAAAGGTGACATCTAAGTTCTGCTTAGTAAGCTCGTAATAAGTCTTTATATAAATTTTCAGACTTTGATTCATATTTCCAAGATCAATATATGGTGGATTAGTAACAACTACATGATATTTCGGGCTGAGGTAATCAGCCTGCTGGAGCGCCTTGAGCACTCGTTTATGGACACCATGCAGGAAGAGTTCACCAGTAATATTCTTTGATTTTAGGATCTGCAAAATATCTGTCGCATTGGTTGTGGCCGGTCGGATAAGTGAACCGAAGTTGTCCGCCTCTTCAAACTGATGGAGCGTCTCCCGGAGATTGACGGTAAAAAGATCACGGCCGATCTTATCCATGTATGCTTCCAGTTCCTCATCATTAAACTTAATATTCTCCAGGACACAGATCTGGGGCTGGACCGGTTTCTTGAAAAACCTTTGGTACTTCTCACGGGCTTTCATGAATAAAGCAAAGGCAGCCAGTTCCCCCGCCCTCTCATCAATCTCAATACCGTAGAGATTCTTTTCCAGGATAAGCCGGGGAATCTCCGGGGGGTCATAACCTTCCTCTTCATAAATGGCGTAGAGCAGGTCAAAAGCATAGACCAGCATGTGGCCAGAGCCACAGGCAGGATCACAGATCTTGAGCTCTTCCGGGGAGGAGATCAGGAGAAAGTCCGTTTCCTCTTCTTCCGCCTTAATGTAGTAATCCATCTGTTCTTTTAGCCGGGAGTTCGGCCGGTTAAGCATCCAGAGACGCCCGAGGGAGTTCTCCACCAGGTAACGAACAATCCAGTGCGGGGTAAAGAGCTGGGTGACAGCCGGGATGTCTCCCTTGGGAACAGCTTTCTTCCGGGCCATCACCTCGTCTTTCTTCTCAGAGATATAGAACTGATAAAGCCATCCGACAACCTCGACGTTGCGGCAGCCCTCGTCCGTCATATTGACTACAAAATCATTCAGGATGGACCCATCGCCCAGCAGATCATCGGGCATGAGGAGTTCGGTATAGTCTTTGATGGCCTCGAACATGAACGGCATGACAGTGTTGTAACTGTTGCAGACAGCTACCAGGAGGAGCTTATAGACTTCGGTCTGGGGGTCTTGCGAATCGACCCGACCATCAAGAAGGTCATTGATCTTTTCTCGATCAACCTTGAGATCCGGGTCGATGTTACCCATCTTGGCTTCAGCCAATAGTTCAGGCAGTGTGTGTCCCTCCACCGGAGCAACGGACTTGACCGTGGTATAGCCGTTTGCATCCATAAATCGGAGCGCCATGAAGCGGTTGAACCAGGTATAAGCAACCCGCTCTACAACAGCGTGTTTGGATGACGCATCGATCTGTTTCTGGAGCTCACGAATCTGCTTGGCCTTGTCCCGCAATTCAGCAGTGTCGATATTAAGAACATACTCCAGCTTTGTTCCAACCTGCTCAATCAACCGGACACGAGCTTCGGTCGCGAATTTTTTCAGGGCGTTTGTATTCATGATTAGCTTCTATTTTTGCGATAGTCCCGGTATTGCTCGCAAAGCTGGACCGAATTTGTTGTAGTTGACCTTCACGCCGTCATCGAGATCGATTTCTCTCTTTTTGGTGGCGAGAGGAAACAGGACATTGCGCTCATAGTCATCTAACTCGGTCAGAACTTTGTCGATCCTCGCGATCTCACGGTTGGCCCTCGACTTCTCAGAGGCCGAAGCCGATTCACTGATGCTGATCTCCTGCTGATTGATCTTGCGCGCCCGGAGCTTCTCCTGGAATTCCCGCAGGTACTCATTTAAAATCCTTGAGACCGTGTCGGAACGGTATCGGTGCATATAGATCAGCACATTAAAGCTCTTCTTCGGGCTGGAAAACATCCAGTAGATCGGCCGTTTCTTGTAAATCTTCACGTGGTGATTATAGAAATCGTTCAGGAAGTACTTTCGGATATCTTTCCCAATGGCAGACTCGATAAAGGCCAGGTTTTCATCGTAGTGATCGTCCCCAAATGTGAGCCTCAGGAATTTTTTGAAACGCCCAACAATATCATCGGTGAAATACTCATCATCGAGTACCGGAATTACATTGTCGTCATCCGGCATGAAGGTGGGATTGCAGACCTGTTTCAGATAGTCTTCGAGTGTTTCGCCTTGGTTGGAGAGAATCAGGCCCGGCTTGTCGAGGGAATATCGACCAAGCATGCAACCTACGGCGTAACTGATAAACTCCCTCATCGTATCAGCCAGCAGAAGAACCTCCAGTTCCTCCTCCGTTTTCTTGCCTCCATAACGATAATGAGGATTGCAGGTAAGTGTTATCTCTTTTAGAGGAACATCGGGCGTTAGTTCATCTCTTAGACCATAGGCTTCGATGAAGATGCGGTTGTTCTCTTCCTCAAGGCGTTGCATCTCCAATGTCATCTCCTGCCAGTGGGTCCAAAGTTGCGTATAGGTCTCCTTTAGCGTGGGGTGGCAGTAATTGGGAGGCAGAAGTGAACAACTGGTGAAGTTCCAAGAAGTTTCCTTTTCAATCCAGTCTTTGTACGAGATCTTGACTGCTTTCTGGTTTAGTGCCTTCACTTCTCTTGGGACAACAGAGGTAGTTAATGGTAGATTTAATATGTGTCCTAATTTAAAATCAAGCGTGGGTGCCAACATACTAATAAGATGGTTAGTAACCACACTGTTAAGGAAGCCTTCATGAACCGCTTGTTCATCAGCCTCTAATGAAAATCCCATTGGTCCTTTTGCATCGAACATAAATCTAGCTGGAACATGGCGTACAGCGAATGTTCCGCTTGATATCCCCGACCATGTAAATCCTGTTCTAAAAGCATAGTCTCCATTATAGTTGTGTGATCTTACTCTTCCCGTTGTAGGATCTTTGAAAATTCGAAGCTCTTCTCCATCATTAAACCAATTTACGATGTATTCAAAATTTCCTGACCATCGCCTGAATTCACCGCCCTTTACATAGGGGAACCAACGCTTTCCACTACACTTTGCATATTCGTTATTCTTGCCATCATATTCTATATTACTAACAGACACTTCAGGCCAGCGGCGCAAAAACAAATCATTACTTCCAGTAGTTAGCCCCTCTCTCGTTTCAATTTTTTCCAACAAGGCTTTACTATTCTGAAAAATATCCAAAATTTGATTGGTAGCCCAATACACAATTGGGCTGCCAGGAATCTTGTTGAAGCCTCCGGCGGATGCACGGAAAAACCAGCCGCAGTCGGGATTCTGAATCGCTTGTTGGGTATATTCTCCCATTTCTTTATCGCCACCTTTAAACTCTACCAATCGGATAAATCCTCCTCTCAAATTAGGATTTGACACCTTTATAAAGTTAAATGCACATATCTGTACTGTGGCTCCTTTAAATCCGGTTAGGGGCAGTTCAACCAAATTTGTCAGAGTCATATTCTTAGTGAGAATTGCTCTAAGTTTTTCATGGGACAAAATATACATCCAAACATTAGGGCTCATGATCCCAATATGACCATTTGACATACTAAGTTCTGAACAACGTACTATGAAGGCAGAAAATAGATCTGATTTAACATTTTTGTAATTATTCTGGAGGAATGCTTTTAATAGGGGATTCATCCCCTTTGTATTTAAATATGGTGGATTAGTTACAATTACATGATATTTCGGACTGAGGTAATCAGTCGGCTTGAGCGCATTGAGTACTCGCTTATGGACACCATGCAGAAAGAGTTCTCCTGCGATGTTTTTAGATCCCAGGACCTGATAAATATGAGTTATGTTAGTCGTGGTCGGGCGGATAAGCGAACCAAAGTTATCCGCTTCTTCAAACTGATGCAGAGTTTCCTGGAGATTAGCAGTAAAAAGATCCCGACCGATCTTATCCATGTATTTTTCCAGTTCCTCATCCTCAAACTTTATATTTTCCAGCACACAGATGTTGGGTTGAACCGAATTCTTAAAGAAACGTCGATATTTCTCCCGGGCTTTCATGAATAACGCGAAGGCAGCCAGTTCCCCTGCCCTTTCGTCAATCTCTATACCATAGAGATTCTTCTCCAGTATAAGCCGGGGAATCTCCGGGGGGTCATAACCCTCTTCTTCATAGATGGCGTAGAGTAGGTCGAATGCATAGACCAGCATATGCCCGGAACCGCAGGCGGGATCACAGATCTTGATCTCTTCTGGTGATGAGATCCGGAGAAAGTCCGTTTCCTTCTCTTCGGGTGCAATGTAGTAGTCCATCCGATCTATTAACCGGGAGTTCGGCAGGTTGAGCATCCAGAGACGGCCAAGGGAGTTTTCCACCAGGTAACGGACTATCCAGTGCGGGGTAAAGAGCTGGGTGACGGACGGGATGTCTTCCTTCGGTACCGCTTTCTTCCGTGCCATCACCTCGTCTTTTTTCTCTGAGATGTAGAACTGATAGAGCCAGCCGACAACCTCGACGTTACGGCAGTCCTCGTCTGTCATATTGGTTACAAACTCGCTCAGGATGGACCCCTCGGCGAGCAGATCATCGGGCATGAGGAGTTCGGTATAGTCACTGATGGCCTCGAACATGAACGGCATGACGGCGTTATAACTGTTGCAGACAGCCACCAGGAGTAGCTTATAGACTTCAGTCTGGGGGTCCTGCGAATCTATACGGCCATCGAGAAGATCGTTGATCTTATGTTGATCTGCCTTCAGATCCGCTTCGATAATGCCACGCTTGGCTTCAGCCAGAATCTCGGGCAATGTATGTCCCTCAACCGGAGAAACAGCACGGACCGTGGTATAACCTTTAGCGTCCATGAAGCGGAGTGCCATGAACCGGTTGAACCAGGTGTATGCGACCCGTTCTATAACAGAGTGTTTCGATGACGCGTCAATCTGTCTCTGGAGTTCCCGAATCTGTTTGGCTTTCTCGCGCAACTCAGCAGTGTCGATATTGAGAACATATTCCAGCTTTGTTCCAACCTGTTCGATCAGGCGTCGCCGTGCCTCAGTGGCAAATTTCTTCAGGGCATTCGTATTCACAGCGATATGCGTTTCCCTTCCTGTATTGTGCGTTCGTACTCTGTTTTCAATTGAGCGATATAATCCGCGACTTCATCCTCGGTCTCAAGATAGGGTTTGGAGTAATAGATATGGATGCTTTTAACGGAGACATACTGCGGTTCCGGTATTTCTTCTCCCTCGTCCGGAGGATTAGCCAGACGATCCACCAGCTTTAGCTGGTTCTGGTAATCTTTAGTCTCATACCGGGATACAGTCTCGCGGATGACCGGAATCAGATCGGCACGGTTAATCTCCTCCTGTACATTTGTAAAAGGAGCCAGCACCTCTTCTTTCTGATCCGGACTGAGTTTATTGAAATCATCCAGACTTTCTATGCTCTTGATTTTTTTATCAATAGCGGAGAGGGCCAGCGTTTTCTCTTCCACGGATAGCGCTTCAATCCGGGATTTGACATATTCAAGCGCTTGTTTGGCTTCTTTGATGATATTTCCCCGATAAGGATCCTTACTGACTAATATGTCGCGGAGAAGGGTGGCCTCGTCCCCGTCAACATAGCTGAAATTGGCTTCGTTTCGGGCGCAGAACTGCCTGATATCGTCATAGATCCCGCGCTTCTGACCGCTCATGAACTTCTTGATCGGATCGACAATCTGTTCCTTGAGATCAAGGAGTCTCTCCGCGAACGAATCGAGTTCATTCAGGTAAAACGGATAGCTCTTGTTCGATATCTTCCAAATCTCGGCCAGAGGCTCATCCAACGCATCCAGAAACGGGTATTGCGGCTTCTGGGCCGCTAACATTTCGAGAATCTGGGTCTCCTCATTCAATTTCGACATAGCGGCGACAGCAACCTCTTTAGCTTCGTTCCCGGGATTAGCGTCGTTAAAAAACTCCTGGTAAAAATCTTTCAACTTCCGGACGGTAGCGCCGGAAAAGGTTTCCTGCGGTTCGATAACCGTATTTACGAATGCCCGGTTATTGGTGAAGGCGGCAAAGACATCACTATCTCCCAGAATGTTCGCGTCCTGCTTAACCTCCACCTTTCCGCGCAGGTAAAGCTTGGAGAGGAGGCAGAGGATGGCCGCCTGATACCAGCCGTACGGCTTGATCTCAAACGATTCGAAAAGCCGCTTAACTGTCGAGCGTTCACCGGATTTCCGATTGCGATTGATAACGCCCAGCATCTCGAGTTCGGCTTCGCTGAGTGATTCATCGTTGTGTTTGAAGAGGTCATCACTCTTGTCCAGCAAGATGCTCCTGATATTCTCTTCCTTATAGATCACCTTGAGCATCTTGAGATTGGGATAGACGGATTTTACCAATAATTGAAATGCTTTGATAATACGGCTTTTGGCGTCACCGGGAGGAATCTCAATCCGGCTGCCGTTGACAAAGAGCCGGCTCGATCCCAACAGTGATATCACCCGGGCCTGGAGATCGGCTTGGCGCTGCCGGTTCTGATGGCCTTTTTCGGCCAGGATTTTGCGAAGACTATCTTTCAGCGTGGTGGAGGAATTCTGCTGAACATATTTTTCCGTCTTCTTGTAGATGGCAAGGTCCGTCTCCAACCTCTTATCCTCAGGGAGAATAACGAGTAATTCGGCAGCGCCCAGAGACTGGCTGACGAGGATTTGCTCATTTGAGTAATTGTCGTTAAACGGCGTGATAACATTGATGGTCAGTTCCGCGTCACGGCCGGCCAGGGCCCCGTCAAGTTTTCGTGCGAATGGGTAATCCTGCTTATTATCATCATAACGGATTTTGGGATCCCGAATGATATGGCGATAGATCAGGTCAACCAGCAGTTCATTGATAGCTGAGTTATCAATATCCGTATTCTTGATTTCCTCCTCCACATCTTTCTCGTCATCGGTGAGGAATTCATAGATCTCGCCGTTCCGCTGGATATAGGTCTCAAGTTCCAGCCGGTTTAGCGCCTCCTGAACACGTTTCCCGTGAACTTCGAGATCGGCATCAAACGAATCGATCATGAGGATCGCTATGTTTCTGGATGTTGCCTTAAACTCTTTTACGAACTTCACCAGAAAAAGTGCTTTAAGTACCCGGACGGCAAAATCATCCGAAAGCTGGTGCTCACCCACATTTATGCTGGTCTGGATATCCGCCTTGAGCGCCGTGCGGATGCCCTCAAACATCAATTCAAATGTGGCCAATTGCCCTAACGGCGACTTGCTCACCCTGATGACCACATCCTGAAATACGCCGAGCATGGAACGCTCACCTACGGAACTATGTTTGCCCTCAAAGGCGTTATGGGAACTCAATCCCTTGATAGCCAATTGGAAGACAGTAAATTGATAGGGGATAAATGGGTAACAGGTTACGAAATGTTCTTTGTCACGGAAAAGCCTGTAGGTTTGGGTTCCATCTCCGAATTGGAAGAGTGTTTTGAAATTATTATGTTCCCGGTGAAAGATTTCGGTCAGATAATCAATGCCTTCGGAATTCTTTTCGAGCAAACGTTTTTGGATGACCTCCTCGACGTCGGCACTGGTAAGTTTCATGGGAGTTTTAAAACGGGCTTTAATCTTGGAAAAATCGTTCCCCTGCCGTTGCGAGAGGTCTCCAATCACGGTCGACATGTCACCCTGAGACGTTACCAGGATCCAGGCCTGCCCCTTGCACTTGGTAGCCAGGCTTTCCGCGATTGTCTGAAGGTTGGTCATTAATTTGGTGTTGTCCGCGACATACTGGCCCACCTCATCGACAAAGAAATTAAGCCGGAATCCCGGTTCCTGCCGGTCAATATACTCCTTGATCATCAGGGCGAAGTCCTCAATCGAGACGGCGTAGCTTGCCTGGTATTTATCGAGAACTTTCAGTGCCTCGTCATAAGAGATGCCGCTGAAAGCGGAGTAGGCCCGGGCAAAAGATTCATTCTTGAGCTTGTGGGCCCGCTTGCGGTCTTTCTCCCAGGAGATGCCGGTTTCTTTTTCATAGGCTTCCTTGAATCCCTCGTAATCACCCTGATTATCGAGATCGCGCTCGAAGTTTGCTATATAACCTATCTGGGGGTAGTAGCCCAGCATCTCATTGAATACTTTAATAAAGACTGAGAGAACGGCATCAATCTCGGACTTACTTATGATGTCCGCTTTCTGGTCGATATTGAATAAAATACTCCGGGAGGGGATTTTAATAGCCTTCTCCAGATCACCGCGCAGAAACTCATCGTTAATCTTAGGGAGGAAGACATCGCATAACCGGGTGCCGTCAATTACCCGATCTTCCAGAAGAAAGGAGAGAATCTTCAGGAGATGGGACTTCCCGGAACCGAAGAAACCGGAGATCCAGACACCATTGGCACCTTCATAATTATTGTACGCGTCGAGGAATATATCGAGTTGACGGGATATTTCATTGGTCAGAACGTATTCTTCTACTTCCTGCAGAAGATGCGAAAGATCATCTGCCTTGATCACCCCTTCGATCGGTCGATCAACCGGTTTCGAGAAAAACTGTTTCAGGTCGCTCATTATATTCGCCTCTATAATTTGTAGTTGTTCAGGTTAAATGCCCGGTAGTATTTATCATTTTTCAGGAGACCAAAGAGTTTAAGCGAAGACCCATATTCCAGCGAATGGATGTAGTCTCCGGGGAAGAACATGACCAGGGGTTTTTCCTTGGCCACCTTCTGCATATTATTGAGTATGGTATGCGATCGGATATAGGGAAAGACAAGCCCGACCCCGGTGATGAACATAACATCAAACTGCTCTGAATCCATTCGCAGCACGATTTCGGGGATAAGCTCATGCTCCGCACTTAACAAAGCTTGTAGTTGTTCTTTTAGTTCATCCTTGGGCCAGATGGGTTCTTTCTGGACAATCAAATCGAAATCGCCCTCGCTTTTTAATTTTTCGATAGAGAGATCATATAGATTAATCTCTAAAACCGAGGTTCCGTGGGTCTCCAGCTTCGCCTTGAGCGCTTTTATCAGCCCGGAAACCTTCACTTGATTGGCAGCGTGGAAAGGATATAGAAAGAATGGGACTTCATTCCCCAAACCTTCTTTTTTCAGAAACCGCTCACTACTGATCACCTCGAAGAGATGAGTGAAAGCGGCTTCAAGGTTCTCATTCTTGTTACTTATCGTCATATTTCATCACCAGCCTTTCAATATCCCGATCGGAAAAAAGAAAAACTTTCAGCCATTCAGGATTATCATCAATAATGACTTTCACTAATTCCTCTGACAGCATAAATGGAATGATAATCCCAGTTTTGGTCGATCCCAATAATCCGACTTCGCCCAGCATACGCCAGATAACCGTCCTGAGCTTTATGCTGCTTGAATCCGATAGAGCAGCCAGCTCCGGATGGGATTCCATCTTGTAATCTACAAAGCGATCATAATCCACTCTGGAGAGGATCGTATCAAATGTGAGAATTTTATTCCTGATAACTTCAAGAATAAAATCCCGGATGAATTTGTAGTACTTGCATACTCCAAGATAAAGAAGGTGCGTTTGATCTTCATATCCAGAGCTTAATAAAAATGCTCTCTCCTGATCCGTTAGACCGGAGAGCCGGAACCTGATCTCACGGAGCATCCGTTGGGAGCTTGCCAGCGTCTGTTTCTGCAGGAGATTGTGATCCAGGCACTCCTCCCTAACTTTATCCCAATCCCCCAGCCGGCCATACACCTCCATCACCTTGATGGATTCAGGTATCAACAGTCCCCCCGATGAAAATGATAGTTTGTATTTCATTTATCTATTTATACAGAATGAATTACTCGTTTAACTTAGACTTTAACAAATTGTAATAACTTATGGAAACACAATACAAAAATACTTCTTTTCTACATTCTCTTTTTCCCATACTTTAATTAATGATTCGACACAACTATAGCCGAATAAAATGTATGGATGGAGATGCGAGCCATATAGGTTGAATTCCTATTACTTGCTTATACTGCAAAAAAGTGACAAGAAAAATAGACAACGCTGATGTAGAAATATCCGCCGAATTCAAACTGTCCCCGGAAGGTAAACAGTTTCTGGAACGGCTGGAGAAGATCGACGGGACTCACAAAGTTCCGGCAATCGAACTCTTCTCCCCGGATTTCATGAAGACCCACTCGTCCTTCCCGGATTTTGAGGCGATGGTCAAGGCAAGCGGTTTCGAGGAGCAGATCCTCGATGATTTCTCAAAAGTCCTGGTTGGAGAGTGGGATGATTACATCAGCAAGAACACTAAATTTTCCGACTGGGAAGAAATGAAAAATACAGCGGCGGAAGAATGGACAATTAAGGAATTAACCTTATAACCCATCCCTAACGAGAGAACCGTGGTGGGGTTCCCAAAATATCACTTCCACTCATGCCCACAGTCCCCACACTGATAATACACTTCCTCAGTAGTACCTCCCCCTCCACCGCCTCCGGTAAACGAATCAAAGAGGCCTCCTCCGCCTCCACCAAAGAAACCACCACCACCACCTTTTTCGACGGTTCTGGTAAACGAATCAATATTCATACTTCCACAACTGGGACATTCACTGGACATATTTACCTCCTTTGACTGTAGTTTGAAAATCACTTCCACTCATGACTGCAATACCGACACCGGTAGTATTTTTCATATACCGGTTTATCACTCCCCAGAAGAGCTCCACCGACCGCCCCGATCTTTCCGAAGAGAGCTCCGCCCACAATCGCTTTTGGGATGCTGATAGATTTGTGCCTGTTGACTATCCTGGATAATTCTTCATAGTCATTACTTCGGCAGTGAGGGCATTTCACTCCTTCCTTCATCTTACTGACCGAATCCCTGGACGCATGGATACAAACGGGAATTATTATGAAGATGAGTCCCAAGATTATTCCGGCCAGCAATCCGAATGAGAGGGGATCAATTGTTGCGATAAAACAACCGGCAGAATTAAGTACCATTCCTGAGATTATGATAACCTCCTTTCTCTGTAACAGGGCCGTCGAGATGCTATATCTTATTCAACCGGGATCCTCCTGGTCGGCCTATAATCAGAGTATTTACTCTCCTTCTAAATTGAATCTTCATCTCCCTGCGAATGGACCATATTTCTATTTCCTCTCCAGGTAATTTGTCATATTTCATTGTCATCCCACAACCTGATCCGAATAGATTAGTAGTATTTCTATTAATCTGTTTTGAGCGTGATACCAATTGTTATGTATGATTATGGTCTTTATCTATCGTATCAAAAAATATTTCAAAACTCCTGAGAACCATCAATTCTGTATTGCGAAAAATACTACTACCATATTCTTCTTTCCAGCCACATGTCCCTACTAAATTACAATCAAATAAAAAACTAACCCTATTAATTTCATCTTCATCCCATCCTTTCCTACTCACCCTCACAAGCAGTCTTCCATCTTCAATGCTAACACTACATCGTCTTACCCAATTAACAACCAGAGCATAGTCACCATAATCAATCCGGACAAATGTATTACCTTGATTTGATGTTATTATTTCACCATCTGATTTCTTCATCTCCCCCACTGTTTCTTCAATCGCATCAAACAACTTATGCGCTTCATCATCGCCAGCTTTGACTCCTTCTGGGGAATTAAGGAAGCTCTTTCTTTTTATCTTCGATTGGAGAGAACGATGCCGTCTAATGCCCAATTCCACTGCTGTTGCCTTTTTTAATATTATTCCAATTTCTTTTATTTTCGCTTCAATTGCTGAAGCAGCTCCCTCTGCTCCAAAGCGATCAAGGTCATACCATAGTTTTGTTTTTGGCAACCATCCAGGAATGTCATCTTCATCAGCGACAACTATTGGAAAAATAAAATCCCAGTTTCCACAATCATGCCAACGATTTTGAATAGCGGTCATCTCTACTTGAGTAAAACCAATATTTCCCCATTCTTTTCTCAAGAGAACAACTACAATGCTGGCTTTTTTCTCAAATATTTTTGAGAAGTTTTCCATGCCCTCCCTACCAGCAAGTTCTTCCTGGTGTTCATAATATATAAAAGTTTTTACCCGATCTTTAATTAATTCATTAATCAAATGGGCTACTTCTTCATCTTGCGTGAGAAATGAAAATGCAACATCAATTTTATCGTTTTTCGGCATTTCGAATATTATTGCTTTATAATTAATCTAACTTTCAATGTGGTCACTTAAATTCATAATATCGTTTTCCCGACGTTACAGAATTCCGCGGCCTCATATTCAGTCAAGAAAGTCTTCTCTTTACAATTAACTATCTTTTATTTAACCGGAACCCTCCTAGTACGTCTCCCCTTCTGCTCCATAGTCGCCAGCCACTTCTTAACTTTCTCCAGGTCAAACCGGGTACATCTTCCCCCCAGCTTGATATGCGGTATCCGTTGCTCACTTACCCATGTATGGATTGTATGGGGTGCTACCTGAAGGTATTCGGCTATATCCTCGACCTTTAATAGCTTCTCCCTCCGTGGCTTTACCTCATCCAGTAGTTCCCGGAGGAGCCTGACCATCTCCTGGGCGATAGACTCCTCACTCATATCCCCGGCCCCCGTCCATAGTCTGATCTCCTGGGGAGGCGTCTGGGGCCTATACCCTTGTTCGCCTCCTCAAGTACCTCCAGATACCGCTCCCGTTCCTCCTCCTCCGCATACGGGTTATATTCGCTGTTAGGCTTCGCCGGCGGTTCCTCAGACTTTGGTCCATTCTTGAAGTATCCGCTCATGATTTCCTCATTTCCCTACCACTTCACCGGAGTATCACCCGTTGATCCAAAGTATGTTCTCGTTATACCTCGTATAGCCCATAAGCCAGATGACTCCCGGAATATCCCTATATCGCAACACCCGTCACCATCAACATCGAGGGGGAATGGACTATCAATCGATGAGCCAAAATATGCCCGAGTTACTCCCCGGATAGCCCATAACCCTGAAGAAGGGCGAAAGATGGCAATGTCTTTAATCCCATCACCGTTGTAATCCCTGAGAACTGCTTCGTCTCCAGTGCTCCCGAAATATGCTCTGGTAACATCCTTGATCGCCCATAATCCAGTTGTGTCTTTGAAAATCCCAATTTTTTCTCCTGAAGATTCAGGGGTAGGCATTGGATCGGGTGTAGAAGCAGTGGCAAACCACAATCCCCATGATGATATTTGCCCGTAACTATCTGCGGGCCATTCGTTATAGATAATTAAAGACCAATTCCCATTAATCGGATATCCATTAAAATCAGATAAATGGCTATCAGGAGATGGTTGGAAAGCTCCTGTGGCGGGTGGTATGGCTGAGCAGATACTGGCACTACTCAAGTCATTGATACGTGTATCGTAAAGTACACTACCGTAATAACAACCACTATTGATTGCCACCACACTGACACTGTAGGGCGACCGCAATGTAATAGTAAAACCACCAAAGTCGTCCCACACAACCGCACTACCAGTCACTTCTCCATATAGAAGGAGTACCACCTGAGTTATTGTTTCATTGTTAGGGATATTTAAATCTTTAGTTACCAACTGTTGGCCAAGGGGTATGTCAAAGGCTTCACCAGGATAATAGTAGGTGCCAGAGAATACTCCCTCGGTAATGATTAATCCACTTAACACAAATATTGCGAGAATGGAGCATAGAAACTTCTTCATGTCTTTTCCTCCCATTTAGTTGCTTCTGAACATATTTATATATTTTGGTTGCCCCTGCCTCATCACCGGAACATCCCCCTGTTTTCTATGTCCGCTATGGCACATTAACGAACCTACAAGCTGTAAGTCTTCAGAGCTTTCTGGACAATTAAAGGCACTTCACTCTGGATAGGTCACCCTTCCTTGTCACCGGGATGTCCCATATAACACAAAAAACCCGGCTGGATACAAAATCCAATACCGAGCAGTAGACAAAATTTTTTTGTTGCTCAAACTTTTCATATACTTGAAAAAGTAGAGTTCACATCAGAGCTAAAAATATACAGAATCCTCCTTAATTAATCAAGAAAATATTGTCCTATATGACCTACCCCACATAATTGTACCACTTCTAAAGTTAGTGACTAAGAATTATTCGGAGGCGGTTCTATCGTGATAATGCCTATCATTACGATTCATTGAATTCTCCATTGTAATAATCGGTATTGACGGGCAAGATTATTTCAAGACTAACCGTTAACCCGGATATATTAACTTGTGGTACTTTTCCACAACTGAATATGAAACCCGAACCCCCAATCCCCTACTATCCAAACTAGAAACTGGAGAAAACCCTGAAAAAGAATCTTCTCCTATACCGGATATTCGAGAAGAAGAGTTTTGTTTTACCGGAACATCACCAGGATCCCCCGGTACGGAGTTAAGATCTGGGTCTTCATTGATCGGGTGTATTCCCGGTTCAGCAACGGTACGCGGGAGAGGACTATTCCAGACGGGGAGATCACTCCCTCCATATTTCAGGTCCCCTATTAAAGAGTCTACACAGCCCCGGCAAGAAACTAACTCAGTATAGGCAATATCATCATACTGTCTCCATGAAATCGGCAACGGCTACAACCTTTTAAGGGGCTTACTATTAGCACCCTCGCTAAGACAGCCACTTATTCGCTTAACTTCGCCGGAGCCTTCTTTTAACTCTCCGCTCACCAAACAAGCCCGCAGGGAGTTTGATGATCCCCGCTAAGACAGGGGTGATACACCTGCTCCACCGCTAGCTCCCGCTTATCCCATTCAAGAACTCTAATATAGTGGCTGAGCCACTAAGTGGTATCCATTCACCATCCCTGCCCGTGCCAGCATCAAGCAAATTGGGTTCAGTTGCCAAAGCTCAACCGCACAAGCCTCCCCTCCTAAATATACTCCCCCAAAATGCCAATATTCAAAAACAACCACTTTATCCCTCAAAAACAAATCCACCTCCGCTATGCCTACGCCACGCAGAAAGTTTAGGAGTCCCACACGCCTTCTTTCCGGGGGGGGGTCTGGCTATATACCAAAAGCCCCTCCGCTCTAACCCCATCCCTACTGACCGCTGGTGGGCAAAGAAAACAGGGCAAGCTTCCCCGGACCTCAACCGGTCCTCCGCCGGGTCACCATACGGAGTCAAGGCAGTGGGCAGAGGATCTCCATAGCTCCTCCTTAACCGGACGCTCCTCCCAACTTAAAACTTCAACCTCCCTCACAAACAAAACTTAAACCAACGCTTAAGCAAACTTAACAAAGGGCATGGGCACTCCTCTCTACTACTCTCCCTAATGACACTCTCTTACCTACTACTACTGTTCCTCTACTTAACTCCCCTCTCTCTATTATACCCAGACACAGAGAAAGCCGAGGACGTTTCCATCCCCGACTCTCCGTTAGACTGTACTGTGTTCTTTAGACGAGAAGCCAAACCCCATAAATTAACAGCCTCTCGCTGTCGGCTAGAGAAAAGATAGCCACAAGGCTAAACCTCACCGACCCCCTCAATCCTCAACTACACTTAAACTACTATATCCACCCCATCCACCACACCATACCTCCACTAATCTACTTACCATATCCACTAACTATAAGCTACTTAATCTTCCGCCCGCCCGCCCCAACCCGCCACGGCAGCAACCTTGCCAGGCGGATAGTTGTTTACATTCCCATAAATAATTATAATCTTATCCCAACCAATTCTAACGCAATGAATTATAATTTATATACTCTCCAGTAGTTTATTCAGGAAACCCGAGTGACCTTAGAAGGCAATTTGAAGCCTATCACATCCTCTGAAGCCGCAGTCCAAGCATGAATAAACTGGTCTTTCTCACTCTCATCCGCCGCAGAAAAAGTTATACTATCATATTTAGGCAAGCCAATCTTTTTCATCCCTATTTCCTCCATCCCCGCAGACAGGCATTTGTGAAAAATGTCGGCACCTAATTTATTCCAGTAGTTCTTGGGTCTTTTATCAATCAAAGGATCAGGAAAATTCCGAAACCTACTCGGGAATTCCTTAGACAGTATGGCCACCAATGAAGTAAAGACGTTATAATATCGCTCAGCCTTCCAGGATAATTTCTTTCGCTTCTCTTTATTCGAAGCTTGCCAACTATTCTTACCATTTAATATTGCGCTAAAGATTTTCCCCACTTCCTTGCGCTCCGGGTGCTCACCCCGTATGACGATATTCTTTGCCCACTTCTCGTAATAATCAAATCCCTTGGTGATTTCTTCTGCGGCTTCTCGGCCCAAGCAAAGGACCAGGTGATAATTTGAAAAATCTATGGTCCAGAGAGGTCTCCCATCGAAACTCTTTAGAAAGGGGAACATAACGGCGTTGAGATTCTGAATCGCCGGACTTCGGGCGGAGATCGCTCCTGTTTTAGCCGCTTGCTTCCAAATCTCAGGATTGATTTCTCCGGGAATACATCCCGTTGATTGCATCAGATTGACATATATATTCCAGACAGCTTCGGGGAGATTCGATCTTTCCAAATCCAATTTCTGAGCTTCACCATAGTCAAAACATATATTTGTTCCATTCCCACAGGCTTCTTCAATGTTTTTTGGTATTTCAACTCCGGACCCATTGGAAAAATCTACCTTTGAACATCGTGGAGGTAGTGATGGTTTGTAATCATAATTCTTATAAGAGGCAAAGGAAGCCTTTAACATCCTGCCCTGATATTTTGTACTACAGAGCAACGGCATAGGTATGAATAGCTGGGAGAGGGTACGTTGTTTAACTTCATATGTACGATTATTAATAATTTTTTTATACACGACAAATCGATTTCTATAAACATCCCAGTCTGGGCAGTAAATCAGGCGAGCATCTGAAAGAGTATGTTTTAGGATACTCACAATATTTTTTAACGCCGAGTCATCATATTCTATGGAAGTACCCGTCTTATTCAATACTTGCCCGAGTATCAAAAATAGAGCTTTCATTCTCCGTGGCGTTTTTAGATTAATCTTAATCTCTTTTTTTCTTATAGCGTCAATACAGAGTTCAATAGCCCCCTTCGAAATAATTGGAAGCTCATGGCCCCTCCCAACAGTAGGAATAATTTCTTTCGTCCCAGTAAATTCTGGAGGCCTCCTTTTTCTAATCTCAGCCGGTTCCTTATTAATAATATCCTGAGCTTCAGGTGTGCCAAATATGATTGTCTCAGTAAAATATTTTGGTTTCTTTTTCATGTTAAGAAATTACTGAAGTCGTTAATTTGATAACTTTATGAATTAGAATATACTCGTCCGCTTAGAGAGAAAGCGCAAGTGCTTAATTTCAGCCGTGGAAATATAATGACTCCGGCTCCGCACCGATACTATTTTAAATGGGGGATATTTGGAGAGAAGGGATAATGTCTCTTTCGACAGCCGACACATGAGTATAGAAAGTAGGTAGAAGGCGGGATTATTAAATCAGCTCTGAATTGTCCCGGCTGGGTATATCCCTATCTAAGTCTCCACAGAGGAATTACACTCTAAATTTTATCCGGGAGCCGCAGACAACATAATCCGCGATAAATTACTAACGTGACATAAACGGGACATACTAGACGGCTAATGACGTTCGAGACATGCAGGCGTGTATCGACAATTACCCACGACAATAAGGTTAAATGAGGCTAGTAATGGGTTGACGTCTCGACATCAAAGCCGAAGGTCGGATTCGAACCGACGGCCTGCTCATTACGAATGAGCTGCTCTGCCAGCTGAGCTACTTCGGCAATTCCG
>Ga0222699_1000361_pt1 | contig 17287 bp, 10 predicted proteins | sample AntAcemetage1452_FD_179824 | JGI IMG/M metagenome (GOLD analysis project Ga0222699, IMG submission 179824) | Saline water microbial communities from Ace Lake, Antarctica - #1452 | ecosystem: Environmental > Aquatic > Non-marine Saline and Alkaline > Saline | place: Antarctica: Ace Lake...
TTACTTCGTCGGGTTTTGGATTAAGAAGTAGTTCTTAAAGAACTATTCCGTCCAGTCACCCATCTGGTTCTAGGCTGTCTTCGATCCTCTACTATTTGATAACTCCCAGGAGCCCCAGGCATCAATACCGGGATTTTTTAGAGATCCTTGATGATCGCCATGGTTCAGGCTCAACGCTAATCACCAGTAAGTTCCCACTCCTACATCCCCCCAAGAGCAGCATTCCCACATTTAAACCTTATTAAAAAAAGGGGGACGGTGTTAAATAGTTAAATAACTACTTCCCCTCTCTCCTGTATACCGCTATACAGCTTGAGAACTTTGTTCTGACCCAAAAAGAGATCTTCCAACCTCCGGGAAATCTCAATGCCGCAGCAAGCTAAACAAATTCAAAGCCAGCCTTCTGGAACTCCCGGACAATTGAGATTAGGTCTTCGTTTTTACTGTTCACCTCGGGGATGAAGAAACGTGGCTGGTCATCGGCCAGCAACTCCCTGGCACCGGTCAGGAAATGCTTCTTCAAAGCAGTGTCATTCTCGAAGTAATCATTCAAATCCCCCTGGTGCGCGACCAGCCTTCCCCGGATTCGTTTCTTCCCCCAGATGTGAATCGAACTTATTCTATCAATACATCTCTTCAAGATAGAAACGCTGGTGATATTTCCCGGAATATATAATTCTTAGACACTAACTTTAGAAGTGGTACAATAATGTTAATATAGATCAATAACTAATGAATATTCAAGTTTTTAGAGGTTAACTATGAATGATTCAGATTTCCTGGCATATATAAGGTCAATTCAACTAGACGAACATATCCTTGTCGGAAAAAGAGGATCCGAGGAAAATATAAAAATAAAAATTATACTACCTCTTTTGCAGGCCCTCGGCTGGGATATCTTGGAGGATATGAATTTTGAATCCATGGGAGCTGATATCGTTCTGAGGAGCGATGACAAACCTTCTCTAATCATTGAAACCAAGTCCTGGGATGAAATAATCACAAAATATCTGCCTCAATGTTTTGAATATACACTCAAGCTTAAAACACCCTGGGTACTGATATCTTCAGGTCAAGATACAGCTCTTTATAGCAGTCTCTTGAGTCGAAAGGAAATGACACACTCCGATCCATTGATTAGATTTTCATTTGATGACCTTGTGAGCACGAAAGGTGAATCCCTACTCAAGAAATTAGCATTGCTAATAGGAAAAGATAATTTCATTAAAGGTCATCACGATCTTTCCGCAATGGTTAGTAGAATCCTGCCGAAAACAGACTTGGTCAAAGCTGAACGAGAGTTTATCGAAAAAGCTTCTAAGTATAGAAGTGAGATCAAGACGAAGAGAATAACAAGGAAAGAATTTGAATCGCTTGCTGCAAATCATCCCAATGAGGTGCGGGATGCCCTGGTCAACATGTATGGGAAGATGAAAAATTTAAAACAACTTAACCCTAATATTAGGATTCGACACCGGAGTAAAGAAATTGGCATAGAGTATAAACTTCATACTCGCCCAAGAAACAAAATCGTCGGATTGTTTGGCATATATCCAGAGAGTGCTCACATCGCTTTTGGTCTCGACGGATGGTTATTATTAAAAATCGCACCAGCCACCTATGAGAAAATAAAGAAATTTCCCCGGAAAGCGGCATCTGAGAAATGGGTTGATTCTCTTTCTAATCTATTAGAAACAGCGATAAAAGAGATTAAGGGATCAAAATGATACGCCCATCTTTAGAGAAATCGTTTGCCGAGCTTCATGAGAAACTGCATCAACTTAAACGCTCTTGCAATCCCTCCGAGAAGAACCTGCATTTTAATCAACTGGAGAAAGTGGACCCCAAACTTTTTGCAGATTTACTCTCACTCTCCGATAAAGGTCTAAAGATGGTCCAGGAGAACCGCGACTACTTCCTTGAGCACGCACTTTACGACGATGGAATGTACTGGTACGAGTTGTGCATGATTATCAGTTCCGCTGTCGTAACAGCTAAGAAAGAAGGCATCCAGTCAAATATACCCGATGATGTTATACGGGGGTTGGTAAAGTCGCTTGTCCTTATCAGCGAATACGCGCTCAGTCCAGGTGGAGATATGATAAAAAGGAACTATGAAGCCCTGGGAAATACCCTCTGGGCATTCCATAGCGAAGAGTTGGTCGAATGGATTTCTGAAAGTGCTCAGAAATCAGGCTCAGAAAAAGTTGCTGATTATGTAGAAGGTGTGATTGAGAAAATAAATCAGATACTCGCTTCAGAAAAAACCGCAGAATCAAACCTCGACTAATGATAGATAGGGATTGGGGAATGGGGAATGGAAGGCGCATAGAGGATGGCGCAAACCGCCTGGCGTTGGCAGCGACTTAATTCATGAGCTCCTCAAATGGGGAGCCTTTTTTTGTTTCCATTGTTCCTGGCACGTGAGATTGGTAAACTTAAATGCAAGGTATACACTATAAGAAGCAGGGTAGAGGATATCGGCTAAATGAAATTCGTGATTCAGGAACACAATTCAAGTAAAGGGGGACCAAGGTATTACCTCCGGCTGGAGAAGGACGGGGTTTTAAAAGGCTGGGCGGTTCCAAAAGGACTGCCGGAGATGGGAGGGAAACAGCGGTTGGCGATCGAGGTTGGCCCTTTCCGGCTTTCCGCAATCGGATACGAAGGGAAGGTGGGGAAAAGCAGATACGGTCCCGGGATGATATCAGTCTGGGATAGAGGGGAATGCCGCCTCCATTCATGGCTCGAGGACAAGATAACCTTTAAACTTTCCAGCTCCCGGGTGAAAGGAGAATTTTCTCTAATCCGCTTTCCTAAGTCCGGGCCGCTCCACTGGCTTCTAAGTCAGCCCAATAGTTCACCATCCCAGGCTCTATACGTCAAACCGCCCGAAACTGCAATTAACAATCCTGATAAACGTTCCGATGTTAGACTGGTTAAAAAAGCTCCGGAAAGCGAGCCGTCGAGAGGTAATAAAAGGGCGCCCTTTGAATCTCTTCCAGTTAAAAGCCATCCCGCCCCCAAATTAAGAAAGCAAAAAAAGTTAATAACTGGACGTCCGATCCAGAAGCCCAGGCCAAAAACCAGGCCTGTTAAAGCGCGGGCGCGGAAGCCGGCAGATAAGAGTGATAAAAAAAGAAAAGCCTTTTCTCGCTGGAAAATATATCTGGCAAGAATAAGAGGTGGGAGAAGACTTTTAAAAAGAAATAAATCTTCTTTCAGCCCAAGTTATTCGGGGGCTGATTGGCTGTGGTTCTTTGTCTTTTTAATTGCCGGCCTGGTTCTTGTGGTGGTTCTAATTCTGATGTTCGGGGCCGGATAGGCGGCATAAAAGCCAAAAAACAGGTAGGTTTTGGGGTCGGACCACGCTATCTCTTTGATTTGCACTATGAGGGTGTTGTGGATTGGGTGTTGTGGATTCGCCATAGCAAGGGACTATACCCCAGTCACTTACGTAATATCACCCCTTATTTTTTGCTCTTAGAGTGGTGATTTTGCAGCGGAAATAGTGTTTTAAGAACCTTCTTATTTCCGGAGCAGAATCTTATACGAAACCGGGGTCGCCCATTAAAGGTTTTCTTCAAGGGTAAATTTTAAGACAAAGTCCTCCATGAACGGCGCTAAACCACAAAACACCGCCTAAAGAATATATTTTGAGATCTTTCAGCTTCACAATCAACTCCAATCACTTATCCCACGCCTGTTACTTCGTCGGGTTTTGGATTAGGACGTAGTTCTTAAAGAACTATTCCGTCCAGACACCCATCTGGTTCTAGGCTGTCTTCGATCCTCTACTATTTGATAACTTCCAGGAGCCCCAGGCATCAATACCGGGATTTTTTAGAGATCCTTGATGATCGCCATAATTCAGGCTCAACGCTGATCACCAGTAAGTTCCCACTCCGACATCCCCCCAAGAGCAGCATTCCCTCATTATAAAAAAAAGGGGGACGGTGTTAAATAGTTAAATAACCACTTCCCCTCTCTCCTGTATACCGCTATACAGCTTGAAAACTTTGTACTGAAGTTTTTGGGGTCGGACCTGCCTAAATAGTTGAATATCAATGGATTCCTGAATAATACCCCCCTGTTTTTGGCCTTAAACCCTCAGTTTTTACACCCAAATTGGCCTTCTAAGAGAAAAATAGGTGTCGCGTCTTGACATTCAACTTAACGGAATAAAAAAAAAGAACCAGCAGTTGTTGGGGTCAGTTTTTTGGGTCGGACGGAATTTTTGGGGTCGGACCTGCCCAAGTAGTTGAATATCAATTGGTTCCTGGAAAATACCCCCCTGTTTTTGGTCTTAAACCCCCAGTTTTACCAACAAAATCGGCCTTCTAAGGATGATTATCTCCCAGTTTTACTGGTCGCACCCCAGATAATAATCCTGTAAAGCAGCTGTTCTCCGATTTAAGTTCTGAAAAAACCTCCTTATCCAGGAGGTTTTTCTTGCGTAAGAAAGACTAAATAGGTAATCTTTTTACCTTCCGTATGTTTCTACTCCTTTAGCCATATAAGAGATAGGTTACTTTTTGCGTTCGGATGATCCGTCACCGGCGTTTTTTAAATACTTTACATCCTGGATGGATAGATAAGGCCATATTAAAAAACAGGATCACAAGAGAGTCTTCGGAAGCGGGGAGAAGAGTTGGGAGGGATAATCGCTGGCGCCATAACGCATACTCATCAGCAGATCCAGAACAGCATGAAGAAAGATAAAAAAGCTAACTCAACGAGTAAACCGGATTTATCAAGAGATTATTAGTCAATAGTCAGGGTTTGACCCTGATTTTTCCGACGGCCTCCGGTTTTTATTATGGTTTTGGTGGTCACCTTTAACCATAATAGGAGGCCGTGATTTAATCAAATATCATATTTGTCACAACTTTTGAACGTTACCAAATTCTTATCAATAAAACATATAGAAGAGGAGAGAGCCATGATAAACAGCAAAATCACTTTTTTTGCGGCACTGTGTACGCTTTGTATTCTGGCAGCCGGGACGCAGCCGATCTGTGCGAAAGAGAACTCCATGTGGAGGTTCCCGGGCGAATTCGAAAAGCAGGAGGCGGTCTGGCTGGGGTGGCTCAGCAAGGAATACATCAAGGGCTATAAGACTGATCCCGTCCTGTTGCAAATCGTCAAGGAGCTTGCTCCCCGTGTGAAAGTAAACATCTGCGTGCCCGACGAATTTCAGAAAGCCCACGTTGCCTCGTTGCTCGACACTAACGACATCCCCGGGGACAACATCTCGTTTTTCGTGGTGCCCTTCACCATGCTCTACTGGCGTGACTTCGGCCCCATTTTCACGGTGGACGACTCCGGCAACAAGAGCATCGCGGACTTCAATTTCAACTGCTGGGGCTACTTTCCCGACACTGACACCCAGGCCCGTTTGATGGAACGGATCGACCGCACCATAGCAAAATTCCTGGGCTTGCCCAGCCGAATGACGCGACTGGTCAGTGAAGGTGGGGACCGGGAACTCAACGGCAAAGGCACGATTATGGTCACAGAAGCCTGTGAATTCCAGCGCAACCCCAACCTCTCCCGAGAGGACATCGAGGCAGAACTTTCAGTGATGCTGGGCGTGAACAATTTTATCTGGTTGAAGCACGGCACCGTGGACGACGACCCCTACAACACGAGCACCCTGCCCGGTCCTGGCGGCAAAGGTGTGGCTTACCGCAGCGCAGCCGCAAACAACCATATAGACGAATACTGCCGCTTCGTGGCGCCAGACACCATTCTCCTGGCTAAGGTCAGCGAGGAGGAGGCGGCCAAAGGATCTGTGGAAAAAGAAAACCGGCGAAGGATGGAAGAAAACTATGAAATCCTGAAAAACGCCAGGGATCAGGACGGCAATCCTTTCAAGATCATTCGCATCCCCATGCCGGAGACACTCTACTTCGTTGCGGAGCCTGATGACGAAGCTTATTTCGGTCTCTCATCCTATCCCACATACAGCGATGGCACCGCCTTTCCTTTGGGGCAGCCCGTGCAAGTGGTTCCGGCGCAGAGCTACTGCAACTTCCTGATCTCCAACGGCGTGGTGTTGGCCCAAAAATACTGGCAGGCGGGCATGCCCGAGTCGGTCAGAGAAAAGGATGAGGCCGCACTTAAAGCACTGCATAAGGCCTTTCCGGATCGCAAGGTCGTCCCCATCAACACCCTGGGAATCAACTTTGGCGGCGGCGGCATCCACTGCTCTACCCAACAGCAACCTTACACTGGAAAATAACGGTCATTGTCGCCGGTCCGGGTGGTTCACTGCATCACCCGAACGAGCGGCGGCCACCAAGGAACTCTTCACATGAACAAGAGGAAACTGCATCACTACATTCGTCCAGGACGCGTGGCATCATTGGGACTGCTACTCTTCCTGCTGCTGGTCGTCTTGCTGACCGCCGCCCCTTCCAAGGTCCAGGCCATGCCACAGATCGGGCATTACTTCAATGGCGCCAATGGACTGATGTCCTCGGTGCCCATGCCCCCGGGCTTCACCTATGTGAACAACTTATTCATGTACAACACCGACACGATCAAGGATGCCCAGGGAAAGTCCTTCTCTCCCGGAAACATCGACATCTTTGTCCAGGCCTTCACACCAATCTGGACCAGCAAGACCAAAATCCTGGGTGCCACATACAGTTGCATGGCCCTGATCCCGCTACAGAACGTGGCCCTGGCCATCACGGATTTCAAGGAGGAATCCATCTGGGGCCTGGGAGACATCCTGATTCTGCCCATTTGGCTGACCTGGGAGCAGGAGAGTCTGTTCCTCACACTGCGCTACGGTTTCTTCGCGCCGACAGGCCAATACGGCTTGGGGCGGGACGACAATATCGGCCTAGGATACTGGACCCATCAGGCTGTGGCCGGCCTGACCTGGTTTTTTGGGTCGGACCACACCTGGCATGTATCCCTGCTGAACCGCCTGGAGTTGCACACCAGGCAACAGGGCCACGATCTCTGGCCCGGCACCAACGCAGTCATGGAATGGGGCCTTGGCAAGACACTCGTCGAGGGGCTGGACGTCGGGCTCACGGGCTACACCAACTTCCAGGTCACGTCAGAGTCGGGAAGCTCCGACGATGTGGACAGCTCAAAGTATCGGGTCTTCGCCTTGGGCGCAGAGGTCAGCTACCACGTGCCTGACACGCACCTGCTCCTCAAGCTGCGCTGCAACAGGGAGTTCGCCGCCCGCAACCATACCGAAGGATGGGCCTCGGCGCTGACCATTGCCTACAAGTTCTGAAAAAATCAGGCAGAGTGATCGTTTTTGGGGCTGACCTGTCAAGTAGTTGAATATCAATGAATTCCTGAAAAATACCCACCTGTTTTTGGCTTTAAACCCTCCCCCCATAAAATCGAAGATCCCGCGGTAGCGAAGCTACTTTGTGTCCATAAGGAACACGGTCACAAGGTAATTCAGGTTCGGATTAAGCAGGAGAGGCAGCCGGCAAAAAGAGTTGAGGAAATCCTATTCCGGCTTCATAGTATTTGGGGTGTCCCTGATTCCTCCCAGTTCTGATCCGGGAGTAGAATAATCTGCAGGAGCTTTAAGAGAATAATCGGGATTATAAAATTCAATCCGGTCATTGTAGATCCTGATCTATTGGGACACCGGAATATCCCCGCTTGCTCCGAAATAAATTCGGGTCACCCCCCACACCGCCCACAAGCCGGAAGTATCGCGGAATATCCCTACATTATCTATCCAATCCCCATCAAAATCCGCCGGGACCGGCTGATCGGAAGCGCTGCCGAAGTAACTCCTGGTTATCCCCCGGATCGCCCATACGCCTGAAGACGGGCGGAAGATGCCCACCTCCCAGGTTACATCTCCATCGTAGTCTCCGGGGACTGCTTCATCACCAGATGAGCCAAAGTAAACCCGGCTGATATTTCTTAAAGCCCAGAGACCCGAGCTTCCTCTGAAAATCCCGATGTCTTTAGTTGCATCCCCGTCAAAATCTCCCGGAACCGGCCGGTCATTTGAACTCCCGAAGTAAGTTCTCGTTTTTCCCCTTAAAGCCCAGAGTCCGCTGCCTTTTCTGAATATCCCCACGTCGCAGCATCCGTCGCCGTCGTAATCTCCGGGAACGGCCCTATCGCCAGAGGATCCGAAATGAGCCCGGGTTACTCCCCGTATTGCCCAGAGACCGGAGTCTTCCCGGAAAACACCAATATCAGTAGTTCCGTCCCCATCGTAATCGCCCGGGGCCGGGATATCGGACGCCGACCCGAAATAAACTCTGGTTACTCCCCGGACTGCCCATAGGCCGGAGATTTCTCGGAAAATAACGAAGTCTGAAGTTCCGTCGCCGTCATAATCTCCGGATTCGATAACTAACCTTTCCGGGAGCACGGTCGGACCGCAGGTGGGAGTGGGAGAAGGCGTGGGCATTACCGTGGGAGTGGTTGGCGGAGGAGTCAGAGTCGCAGTCGGTGTCGGTGTTACGTTCGGAGTGGGCGTCGGCGTGTTTGTTACCGAAGGCGTGGGATATGGTAGTTCCGGACCGAGCGAAAATACCACGCCGTTATTGGTGGCGCCGCTATAGGATGTCATCCCGTAGAGAGTGCTCCCGTCTAAAATCAAACTGCCCCAAGGCCATTCTCCGTCATTAACAGTGCCGGTAAAACTGTGAAGGAGTGTGAAGTCAGTCCCGCCGGTCTGGATCGAAAATACCACGCCGTTATTGGTATTGGCGGCGCCACCACTAAGTGTCATCCCGAAGAGAGTACTCCCGTCTAAAATCAAACTGCCCTGAGGATCATCTCCGTCATTAAGAGCGCCGGTAAAACTGTGAAGGAGTGTGAAGTCAGTCCCGCCGGTCCGGATGGAAAATACCACGCCTTTATTGGTGGCGCCGCTATAGGATGTCATCCCGTAGAGAGTTCTTTCGTCTAAAATCAAACTGCCCCAAGGATTTTCTCCGTCATTAACAGTGCCGGTAAAACTGTGAAGGAGTGTGAAGTCAGTCCCGCCGGTCCGGATGGAAAATACCACGCCATCATCGGCGGCGCCGCCACCAAGTGTCATCCCGAAGAGAGTACTCCCGTCTAAAATCAAACTGCCAAAAGGATAACCTCCGTCATTAACAGAAGCGGTAAAACTGTGAAGGAGTGTGAAGTCAGTCCCTCCGGTCTGGATGGAAAATACCACGCCTCCATCGGAGGCGCCGCCAGAGTAAGTCATCCCGTAGAGAGTGCTACCGTCTAAAATCAAACTGCCATGAGGATTTTCTCCGTCATTAAGAGCGCCGGTAAAACTGTGAAGGAGTGTGAAGTCAGTCCCGCCGGTCCGGATGGAAAATATAACGCCTTCATCGGAGGCACCGCCATAGCGAGTCATTCCGTAGAGAGTGCTCCCGTCTGAAATCAAACTGCCCCAAGGATTTTCTCCGTCATCAACAGTGGCGGTGAAACTGTGAAGGAGTGTGAAGTCAGTCCCGCCGGTCCGGATGGAAAATACAACGCCTTCATTGGAGACACCGCCACAGCGAGTCATTCCGTAGAGAGTGCTCCCGTCTGAAATCAAACTGCCATAAGGATTTTCTCCATCATTAACAGTAGCGGTGAAACTGTGAAGGAGTGTGAAGTCAGTCTGGGCTCCTGATGAGGATGATCTCAAAACAATAATAGCCAGGGCGACCATAGACACCAATGCCTTCTTCATGCTCTTCCTCAGCAAAGGTTTAGTTTGAACTCAATATGATATGATATCTTACACCGCATAGTATAACACACCATAAACTATAAGTCAAGGAAAAAATCAGGGTCACACCCTAACGGGATGTTGCTCAAAGGCCATATTCTGCATTAATAAATGAAGAATTAGTTGATTCCCGAATCCAACTCCATACATAGCTGTATATTTTCTGGAAACCGAAGGACGCAGGGTCACCCATTAAAGGTTTTCGTCAAGGGTAAATTTTAAGACAAAGTCCTCCATGAACGGCGCTAAACCACAAAACACCGCCTAAAGAATATATTTTGAGATCTTTCAGCTTCACAATCAACTCCAATCACTTATCCCACGCCTGTTACTTCGTCGGGTTTTGGATTAAGAAGTAGTTCTTAAAGAACTATTCCGTCCAGTCACCCATCTGGTTCTAGGCTGTCTTCGATCCTCTACTATTTGATAACTCCCAGGAGCCCCAGGCATCAATACCGGGATTTTTTAGAGATCCTTGATGATCGCCATGGTTCAGGCTCAACGCTAATCACCAGTAAGTTCCCACTCCTACATCCCCCCAAGAGCAGCATTCCCACATTTAAACCTTATTAAAAAAAGGGGGACGGTGTTAAATAGTTAAATAACTACTTCCCCTCTCTCCTGTATACCGCTATACAGCTTGAGAACTTTGTTCTGACCCAAAAAGAGATCTTCCAACCTCCGGGAAATCTCAATGCCGCAGCAAGCTAAACAAATTCAAAGCCAGCCTTTTGGAACTCCCGGACAATTGAGATTAGGTCTTCGTTTTTACTGTTCACCTCGGGGATGAAGAAACGTGGCTGGTCATCGGCCAGCAACTCCCTGGCACCGGTCAGGAAATGCTTTTTCAAAGCAGCATAGAAGGCCTTCCGTCAAAACGCGCTTCGGCCCACCTCTCCCGGATCAAGTCCAATAGCTTCCGTTCCGTTATGCCGAACGTATTCACCGGCGGGCAGGCGATCTTACGGTTGGTTGATAAAAAATCCCATATTTACTGTTGACTATATAATTGTGAAATATATACTGACTATATAGGCCTCGGCTTCGCTTGGGGAAACAGCGGATTTCTTCAGGCGGCCCGTTGCAAGAGTCCGAAGGCCCGGCATTTTGAAATGACCGGGTTTGTGCATGGTTGCGAAAGTCTTCTGTGCTTCGGCATCCCCCCAACGCTCGCCGGCGGGGGGCAATATTTAATAGCGCGGGGTATTTTTCAATGCTAATAGTTGCGCAATTCCCCTTAGCCGATAATCGGCTTTTCCTCGAAGAGACCGCTCATCCCACCTATCGCCTGCCCTTCCCTTCCTGGCCGTTGCCTCGGCCCGGACGTGAGTTCATTCGCGGTTCGGGCGTCGTCAAGGAGCGCCGCCGCGGCGGAATCAATACCTGGCCGGGAGAAGACGCCTACTGTATGGCTCACCGTGCCTTGAAGTTTCCGCCGCGATTGGAAGATATCCGCTTATTGGACGCGGCCGGGAATGTATCGTTTCTATGCGCATTCCGGAGGTACTATTCCGATGGTTCGGCGGTATCAAGAGTGGAGATCGGGCTCAAGACCAGGATTAACAAGGAACATTTTTATTGCGCCATCGATGGTTTCCGCTGCTTGAAGATCATAGAGGAATGTCTCTCCATCCCCGTCACCATATCCCTGCCGGGGGGTAAGAGCGTATCCCGGAGACTGATCAACTCGGGTGACGCTCTGGCCCATCATTTCCTTTACGCTACGACCAGAAAAGTCAAGGGGCGGATCGCGGCTGTAGAAAATTGGTGGATGCAGGCGGGGCTGCCGCTGCTGTTGGTCGAGTATCGGAAGGGTGAGATCGAAGAGCTTCCAAAATTCTCTTCTGAGATCGAAATCGGGCATCCGTTAACAGAGCCAATCCATCACTGCCAGATGGAATTACGGGGAAAGCGGTTCGGGGTATGGTTTATCAGAAACGAACGGCGGGGAAAGGACCTTTTACGCCGCCTAAGGTTAAACCTATTCCGCATTCACGCCGAACGGGAATGCCTCAAGCAAGTTCTCCGCAATATCGGCACTGGACTGATCACCCCCGGAGAGAAACCGGGGGAGTCCGATCTGCTCCAGGGATATCTCGGCAATGCGGTAAAATTGCTCTCCAAGAAAAATTATTACGGGCTTCCCCAGTCGAGAATCTTTAAGGTGGCCCACGAGGCCGATAACCTGGTGTCTTCGGGGGACCGCGCGTCGATTCTTGCCCAGTTATCCGTGATCCGGGGAAATCTTTATCGAAAGCTGGAAAGGGTCACCGCGCAAGAGATGAAGGGGGAGCAACCATTAATCGTACTGGGCGAAAATAGTGTGGTAAGGATAGGGCAAGTAAAAATATCGGGAGGTGATACCGTGACCAACTACAACGTGAGTTTTGGTGACAATAATAAATTCATCGGTGACCTGATTGTCGCCAACACCATACAAGGGAGTTTTAACCGGGTGGCGGAGTCGGCCGTGGACCGGGAAATCAAAGATAAGCTCAAGGAACTGCACGAAGCGTTCGCGGGGATGAGCGATCAACTTTCCCAGGAAAGAGCCCGCCAGGCGGCCCGAGATCTGGAGACTTTCTCCAAAGAGGCCGTGAGCCCCCAGCCACGTGAAAAATGGTATGAGCTCTCCGCTGACGGCCTGATCGAGGCGGCGGAGACCGTCGGCAAGATGGCAGCCCCGGTCATTGCCACCGTGAAAGCGGTTCTGGCACTTCTGGTCGCCTGAACACCGGAAGGTTTTGGTGAATTGGGGAAAAAAGCAGGGTCACACCCCAAATGCTATGGGGTGTTGTGGATTCGCCACAGTAAGGGACTATACCTCAGTCACTTACGTAAAAAAAATCTGGGTAAAACCTCGATTCTTGACAGTTGAGCACGATTTTGGTGCTTTATTGCCATATATAGACCATTGAGAATTGAATCCTCGGGGGTTCATACAATTATTTGCAAATGGCTGGCGTGTATTGAATGACTTAAACACGAAATGATAAGGAGATTATTATGTGTTTAGATAAAAAGAAGAAAACGAAACCAACATTCACTTCGATAGATCCAAGTAAACCAATAACAGAAAAGGATGTTGAGAACCCCCCCAAATTGTCAACTATGACCGGAGAAACATCCTCTCCACCCCCCAAATTGCCACCTATGACCGGAGAAATAGCCCCTGTCGTACCTGATGAAACACCCACTCCACTCACTGGAGTGTCTGGTTCCGTAGAAGTAAATACCGGTCCATAGGTCATAACCTATGCCTTCGTGAAGAAATATGAACATTTTTCCGAGAATGGAATTATCTTCGTGTCTCGATGCAGGGGTTCTGAGCTATTGACCAAATGGTTATAGAAGATTTTTGATCAATAGCAGGAGCGATGTTGCAGAAGTGATTAGCATTGTGCAGACGCGTAGGATAGCTGGGGGAACCGGAGGTCAAGGATCTTCGGAGACGATAAAGTTTTTGGGGTCGCCCATTAAAGGTTTTCGTCAAGGGTAAATTTTAAGACAAAGTCCTCCATGAACGGCGCTAAACCACAAAACACCGCCTAAAGAATATATTTTGAGATCTTTCAGCTTCACAATCAACTCCAATCACTTATCCCACGCCTGTTACTTCGTCGGGTTTTGGATTAAGAAGTAGTTCTTAAAGAACTATTCCGTCCAGTCACCCATCTGGTTCTAGGCTGTCTTCGATCCTCTACTATTTGATAACTCCCAGGAGCCCCAGGCATCAATACCGGGATTTTTTAGAGATCCTTGATGATCGCCATGGTTCAGGCTCAACGCTAATCACCAGTAAGTTCCCACTCCTACATCCCCCCAAGAGCAGCATTCCCACATTTAAACCTTATTAAAAAAAGGGGGACGGTGTTAAATAGTTAAATAACTACTTCCCCTCTCTCCTGTATACCGCTATACAGCTTGAGAACTTTGTTCTGACCCAAAAAGAGATCTTCCAACCTCCGGGAAATCTCAATGCCGCAGCAAGCTAAACAAATTCAAAGCCAGCCTTCTGGAACTCCCGAACAATTGAGATTAGGTCTTCGTTTTTACTGTTCACTTCTGGGATGTAGTACCACGCCCGGCCGTCAGCCAGAAGCTTTCAGGCTCCTTCTAGGAAGTGCCCAATTTACCTGAGACTTTTTTCGATGATGTCCCATCTGTCTTTATAGCGCTGAAAGGCAGACTCCTTAAAAGCACCATGCAAAGAGTCCCATCTCTTTGGGCGTATTCCGTTGTGTTTTGCAAGATAAGCCTTATGGTCCCTTGCACACATATTACGTAGTGAAGACCATCTAAGGATATAGTATTGATCTGCCCCATTAGGGTCGATCGCGACGAAGACAAAGACAAGATTCTTAACCGAACATGGCTTTAATCGTCCGATAATCTGGCGTTTACCTTTGAAGGAGATTTCAAAAAACTGCGTAATATTGCTGAATTGCCAAGACGAACTTCTACTAGCTTTAACTTGAACAGAGACGTGTTTGCCAGACTCATTCGAAGCGATGATATCGTAATGAGGCACGTTCCCCGTAAATGTGGTTGCGATGAGGCCCCGTCGCGACAGTTCAGCAGCAACTAAATATTCGCCAGTCTGTCCTACAAGCTTATTGCTACGTCCCGTTGCCATGTTTTTCTCCTGTTATTTGTGGCCATTTAAAATCAGCCAATTTGAAGACCTCAACAATTGGGTAGAATATCTCGGTACAAAAGGCAGGTCTGCTCATGGGGAATTATATCAAAGGAGAGCTCAGGATCACACCCCAAATAATAAGTCTGTAAAGCAGCTGCTCTCGAATTTAAGTTCTAAAAATACCTCCCTACCCGGGAGGTTTCTTCTTGCGTAAGTAAGACTAAATAGGTACACTTTTTACCTTCCGCTTGTTTCTACTCCTTTAGCTATATACGAGACAGGTGACTGTTTGCGTTCGGGTAATCCTTCACCGGCGTTGATTAATTGCTTTACATCATGGCTGACTAGATAGGGCCATATAAAAAATCAGGGTCTTCGGAAGCTTGGAGAAGAGGTGGGAGGGATAATCGCTGGCGGCTTAACGCATACTCATCAGCGGATCCAGGACAGCATGAAGAAAGATAAAAAGCTATTTCAACCAGTGAACCGGATTTATCAAGAGATTATTAGTCAATAGTCAGGGTTTGATCCTGATTTTTTTGTTAGTCAATAGGTCGGGGTTTGACCCTGATTTTTTTGAAGAGGGATATATTATGACTCCGTAAGCGGAAATCTATAACCTTACAAGAATATTTCCGAAGATTTTTTATATTTGATTAATTGATAATTCGAGATTTTGTAGGTGTCTATAAATATTGCAGGTAAAAGGTAGGGTGCAACCATGGAATTGATTGATTTTAAATATATAGATAATTTTGGAGATCTAGAATCGAAAATAAAGATTGATTTTGTTAATAGCAAATCATCGAGAATATATCTCAGGAAGTTAGAAAGGATATCTCAATTAGCAGAAGATAAGCTTAGAAATGTATTTAGGAGATTCCCCTTATTCTCAGGCCATGGCATAGAACATGCATATTCAGTAGTCACATATTTAAATGTTCTAACTCAAATAGTCAAAGAGATAACCGACCCTCTTAATTACAAAGAACTTTATTATTTATATTCTGCTGGGTTCTTACATGATATTGCTTTGTCGGTACCAGATAAAGGTAGTCCATTAGAACGTGAGTGCAATAATGCCGCGAAATATCTTAAAGCGCTTAACATATTTGATGAAAGATATTCTAGTACTAACTGGCAAAGAACGTATCATCATAAATTTGCACCGGAAATGATTAAAAAAATGTTTATGGGTGATGCTAAATTTAAAAAGCTAACAGGAAGAAATCTCAAAAAGGATATAAGGATAATCGGTTTAATATCAGAAGGACATCGCAGGGCTCCTCTTGATGATGATAAATATATGAGCTCTCCCCATATAAGGCTAAGGACACTTATTGTGCTATTAAGAATAGCAGATGCTATGGATTTAACTAGTAGACGGATAAAAAGCCAAGAAAAATTATATGAATTCTTTAGTGATAGCATGACTTCTAATGATTTAGCTCACTGGGTTAAGCATGCAAATGTTATAAAATTTGAATTATTAAAAGAGAAAAAGTCCTATGGACTAATTCTTCATATAAAACCAACTCTCGCCATACCAAAAGACTTAAAATATAAAACCGATATAATAGAGTTTCTAAAACAACCTTTTCACCTTGTAGACAAAGATATTGATTCTGTATTTAATGCGAAATTAACTTTATGTTTTAATCCAGATTCATGCCAAAAATGTAAATACGAATTAAGCAAAAAAGATTGGGATACTGTTATTGATAAAATGAAGTCCCATGGTAAAAGCGAAAAAGTAATAATAAATGCAGTTCATACAATTATTCACGGTAGAGGAAGAATCCCTTACACCTTGAAGTATTTTATAGACTTTAAAAAAAGAGATGATTGGGCAGTAATTGTTGGAGATAGAAATCTCTATCCTCCGATGAAAGAAGAAAAATTGAAAAGAACCGCCTCGCCGATGGATCTTTTTCCAATCATTAAATCTGGATTAGGACGTAACCTAAGCGTTTATAGTGATAAAATAATTTTAAATGATCCAAATCTAATTAAAGGGAAACATATTATTATTGTTGGCGGGAACTTAGTAAATCTGCTTTCTCGCAAAGCTAATCGTGAGACAATATTTAAATTCACGCTATCTGGGAGCGCATTTAATTCATTATTCAAAATAGATTTACCGGCGTTATTCAATGTCAAAAAAATTCCAAATAAAGAAATAACAAGAATCAAAAAGGTGCTTAGAAATGAAGGCTGCTGGAAAGATATTATTAGCAAAGATATTCTTTTTACAGAGAAATATTATAAGATATTATCCGAATATAAGAACCAATTAGACATTATCTCTCCTTTTAAAACAGAGCCGATTAAACCTTTTTTCAGAGGACCAATCAATTGCGAATATCGCGGAATATTGTCACTTTGCAATCATCCAATCTCAATCAATAAAATGGCGATTATCTGTGCAGGGACATACTTTATATCGACGATAGGGATTTTGAATTTTCTATTTAGCAGTAGTAAAAATGAATTACAGAAACGACCATTAGGAGGAATTCTTAGCACTTATAGTCATCGGGCTCCAGATGACTATGATAGCCACATAGTTTTAGATGATTACTCTTCAGAATGGAACACGAAATCATACACCGTAGCGAGTCTCAAACAATGTTTTCATAAAATGCTAATAAGTGGTGAATATCTTAAACATGACTATGCCCCAGAAGTGCTTAATAATTTTCTTACTTCACTCAATAGAATACAGAAATAATTATTGGGGGCTGACCTGCCCAAGGGAACCGGGGTTATAAAAAATCAGGGTCAAAAAAAATCAGGGTCACCCATTAAAGGTTTTCGTCAAGGGTAAATTTTAGAACAAAGTTCTCCCTGGACGGCGCTAAATCACAAAACGCTGCCTATAAAAATTGATTTTGATTTAATCGGCTTCACAATCAACTCCAATC
>Ga0222699_1000377_pt1 | contig 16778 bp, 21 predicted proteins | sample AntAcemetage1452_FD_179824 | JGI IMG/M metagenome (GOLD analysis project Ga0222699, IMG submission 179824) | Saline water microbial communities from Ace Lake, Antarctica - #1452 | ecosystem: Environmental > Aquatic > Non-marine Saline and Alkaline > Saline | place: Antarctica: Ace Lake...
CCTAGATGACACAGATGACCGCAAATTTTTTGTTTTGACAGATTCTATCTGTTTGACGGCCCGGTCGAAATCGCTCTCGAACAGCCGATCTTGCACGATCCGATATTTTTCAAATTCGCTTTCGGCAAAAACCTTGGCGATTTCTGCGGACACCTTGCCGCTATCCGGAAGAATGTCCCGGTCGGCAAATTCCAGGAATAAATCCAACCGTTTTGCCCAATCCTCCATGGTCATGGGGATCTTTCTAAGAGCACGTTCCTCCGCTAATTCCAGATAGGCGTTGACGATTCGGGCAAGAGAATCGAGTTCATCCTTTGTGAGATAATTCTTGGCAATGGAAACATCCGTTTTTAGAATTTTCCCATGCAGTCCCTTCTCCCAGGAAGTCAGGCCCATCTGTTCTCTTGTGCTGTCCGAACGTTGCATGATGAGTTCAGCAGCCGTGTGCCCGTGGATGGCGAAATGCATTTTGTTCTGTACCTTAGCAAAAAAGGCTTTTGTAGTGGGAGCATCTTTGTTGTAGTCCATGCTGGTAGCGTAGATATCCGTGATTTTCTGATAGAATTTCCGTTCGCTGAGCCGGATCTCGCGAATTTCCTCCAAAAGCCGCTCGAAATAATCCTCGCCGAGAAACGCACCGTTCTCCATGCGTTTTTTGTCCAGCACATATCCTTTTATCGCAAATTCTCTCAGTACCCGCGTTGCCCACTGGCGAAACTGGGTGGCGCGCACCGAATTTACCCGATAGCCCACCGAGATGATGGCGTCCAGATTGTGGAAGTCCACTGTCCGGGAAACTTCACGTTTTCCTTCGATTTGAACTATCCGGAATTTCCGGATAGTTGCCTCTGGAGCGATTTCTCCCTGCTCGTAAATGTTCTTGAGATGCTCATTGATCGTGCGCACATCCACGTTGAACAGGGTCGCCATTAACTTCTGGGAGAGCCAAATGGTCTCGTCCTCATAACGCGCCTCAATACTCTGCTCACCAGCCTGCCCCGTGAACACCAGAAACTCCGCAGTACTATTGCGGATTAGCTTTATTTCATCCTTCATTCTTCGGCCTTCATCTCAGTGAAATGATCTTCAACAAAAATAACAAATTGCAAAATTCCACACGTACACAAAATGTAATGGTACCCTATATCTTAACTTTGCGCAACATAACTGGTACCTTTCCGAGGGATAAATGTCGGGGAGGCGAGCGAGCCCTTTAGGGTCAGCTCGCTCGCGGACACGTTTGGCGGGTTCATCCAGTATCCCCGCTAAAGTCGGGATTTCCGCTTCGCTACAACAACCATCCAGTATCGAGAATCAATTTGTTCTTGTGATCTTCGGTGTTTCGGTATAAGTTCAGACTATCAAATAGAAGGAGGAATACGAAGAATGGAAATAGAAACATTAGGCATTGTTGGCGCCGGACAGATGGGTTCGGGGATCGCACAGGTTGCAGCGGCATGCGGGTTATCCGTGGTCATGAATGATATCAAAGATGAATTTGTGGAAAAGGGCTTCTCAACCATTGAAAAGAGCCTTGGGCGAATGGTCAAAAAAGAGAAGATTACTGAAGAAGAGCAGAAAGGGATTTTGGGGAGAATAGAGGGATCAACCTCTTTGGAAAATATGATCAGGGCAGATTTTGTGGTGGAGGCTGCCACTGAAAACGAGGCCTTGAAATTGAAGATATTCGAGGAGTTAGATAAATATTGTAAAGAAGAGGTTATCCTTTCTTCCAATACTTCCTCCATATCCATTACAAAAATTGGCGCGGCAACCAAGAGGCCTGAGAAAGTGATAGGGATGCACTTTATGAACCCTGTTCCAATGATGAAATTAGTGGAAATCATAAATGGATTGGCTACTTCTGATGAGACCTTCCAGGTTACCCGGGATCTGTCCCTCAAGATGGGCAAGACCCCTGTGCCTGCCAATGATTTTCCAGGGTTTGTAGCAAACCGGATACTGATGCCGATGATCAATGAGGCGGTGTATGCCCTTTTCGAGGGCGTAGGTGAAGTAGAGGACATTGACCAGATTATGAAGTTGGGTATGAATCATCCGATGGGACCTCTGGCGTTGGCTGATCTGATCGGTCTGGATACCTGTTTGGCTATTTTGGATGTCCTTCATAAGGGCCTTGGCGACAGCAAGTACAGGGCCTGCCCTCTTCTGAGAAAATACGTTGATGCAGGGTGGTTTGGTAGAAAGACAGGGAGAGGTTTTTATCAGTATTAGGAAATGCCTAAAGTTTGAAGTGACTAAAGTGAGCTAAAGTGCCTAAAGTACACAAGTTTGAAGTGACTAAAGTTTGATACGCCCGTAAAAAGTCTCCAAACCTGTCACTCCCGCGAACGCGGGAGTCCAGAAGTGATCGATTTTCCTGGATTCCCGCGTTCGCGGGAATGACGAAAAAGGATCATTTCTGACTTTTTACGAGTTTGTCAAGTTTGGAGTGCCTAAAGTTTGACGATCTCGTAAAAAGTTTGAGATCAGGTTTGTCTTAGTTGTAACCAGTTGATTTTGCTGCCGCTAATTGAATGCTTTGTGACTTTTGCGCCTTTTTGCGGCGTTATCAAGTTTGAAGTGGGATAAGGAGATTCCGGGGCGAGTGGGATTGGGTATATTTGGAGGATTTGCAAATTCTGTGATCTTTTGATATGGTAAGTCGCAAGGTGATCGATCCCTATCTCAAATATTGGAGACTAAGTTATGGCAAAAATACTGATTGTGGACGATGAAGAACATATACGCTACCTGTATTCAGAGGAGCTGAGCGATGCGGGCTATGAGGTGATTACGGCAGAAAACGGTCATATGTTGTTGGAAAAGATCGAGGAAGAAAAGCCTGACCTTGTGGTGCTGGATATCAAAATGGTGGATTACAACGGCCTGGACCTGCTGCAGGATATACGAAACAGGTTTTATGACCTCCCGGTTGTACTCTGTACGGCTTATGACACTTTTAAGGAAGATATGAAATCAATCGCCGCGGATTACTATGTGATAAAGTCATTTGACCTGTCGGAGCTCAAGGGTAAGATAGCCATGGCCTTAGATGCTGGCCCTAAGGAATAATGGGTTGCCTGAAGATTTTGGAAACACTAGAGACCTTTGAAAAATGCTCAATTTCGTTCAAGCTCAAGACGCGTGAGGATTTTAACCACAGGAATATATTAGACATTTCGAGGATTAAAATCTGAACGCAACACAGAGATTGGGCAGATAAGCGGAGACTTCGAAAGGGGGCGTTTTGCAAAGGTCTCTACTATTTATGGTATTTTTCACCCCTTATAATGGTATAGGCCCTGTAAAGCTGTTCAAGGAGGAGAAGACGACTCATTTCATGAGTCAGTGTCAGTTTTGAGAGTGAAAGGATTTCATCTGCAGAGTGCAGGATCTTCTTTGATAGCCCTAATGGGCCTCCGATAACAAAGCAGAGACTTTTCCGGCTTAATGAGAGCCGTTCAATCCATCCGGCCAAGCCTTCCGAGTCATATTCCTTCCCTCTAATCCCTAATGCTATAATGTGATCCCTTGAGAGAAATTTCTTTTCTATGGATTGGCCCTCAACGGCTAATATTTCCTCATTTGACCGCCCCTTCTGCACTTTTTGGGGCTTTACCTCAACCCATTCCGTATCAGTGTACCGTCGCAGCCTCTCTAAGTAGAGGTGCTCTCCTTCCTTAATAAAAGACGATTTGGTGTTGCCGACAACAATAATCTTGATCTTGGGCATTCAGGCTCCAATTTTATCAAAGGCAGGTGCTAGGTATTTTCTCAACTCCCATGTGCATATTATCATAAGGATGCTCTATTTGAAAACCGAATAAGGAAATGATCCAGGGATATGTGGAAATTTTGATCCCATAACGGTTCACCTCGCTCTGTTGAGTCGATTTTTTTTTTGACATCTAAAGCCTGTTCTGCAAAACTTACGCCCATGTCTCTTATAAAAAGATCGTCAACCACTCAACCACTCAACGACTTAACCTGGTCTGCTGTAAGAAGGTTAGGCGCTTCAACGCTCGAATATGTGCGCAGGATGGGGATTATGGGCCTTTTTTTAGTGAAGGCCGTCCTTTTCATGGTCATTCCTCCCCTCAAGTTCAACCGGTTCCTCAAACAGGTCCGCTTTATAGGTCTGCAATCGGTGGTTTTAATCCTTCTCACAGGGGGATTTACAGGGATGGTATTGGGGTTCCAGGGGTTTTACAGCTTGAGCAAATTCGGGTCCGACGCCTTTTTAGGCCCAATGGTGGGACTTGCCCTCATCAAGGAGTTGGGTCCGGTCCTGGCAGCTTTGATGGTCACGGGTCGGGCAGGCTCTGCCATTACCGCTGAGATCGGGATCATGCGCATGAGCGAACAGATCGATGCCCTGGAACTGATGGGCTTGAATCCATACCGTTACCTCGTGGTCCCGAATCTCTTAGCGGCCATGATCTGTCTCCCCCTGCTGACCGCCATCTTTGATGTGGTCGGGATTTTCGGGGGATATTTGATCGGGGGGAAGCTCCTCGGGGTCGGGGCAGGTACCTATTTTGGAGAGATGGCTAGTTATGTGGAGATGCAGGATGTCATGGAGGGGTTCTATAAATCTCTCAGCTTTGGCGTTATAATTGTATGGGTATGCTGTTTTAAAGGCTATTATGCCGGGATATTTACGGGCTTCGGTTCAGAGGGAGTCAGCAGGGCGACTACGCAGGCGGTTGTCCTTTCGTCAGTGTTGATCCTTGTCTGGGATTATTTTATGACTTCGATTCTGTTTTGAAAATAAGTGACTAAAGTGATCTAAAGTTGGAAGTGAGATTACGTTGTGGATAATAAGGAATTTTCTAAGATGTTGGAAAAGAGAACACTGCAATTCGCTGTGTGTATTATTCATTTGTCAACAGGTCTTTCCAATACACCTGAGGGAAGAGTTATAAAAAATCAAATTACGAAATGTGGGACCTCGGTCGGGGCAAATTACCGAGAGGCCAACAGGGCGAGGAGCCGGGCTGATTTTAAGAACAGAATCAAAATCTGTGAAAGTGAAGCAAGTGAAACCCAATATTGGTTGGAAGTAATTATAGAAGTAGGATGGTTATCCAAGGAGAAGGTGGAAGTTGACTACCAGGAGTGTAGCGAACTGCTTGCAATATTTGCCGCCATTGGCAAGAAATAAACACTGGCGAAGAAGCCTTCCTTCTAACTTTAGCTCACTTTAGATCACTTCAAACTTTAGGCACTTATAAATATGATCAAGATCGAAAATCTTTACAGATCCTTTGATGGAAATGAGGTCTTTAGAGGGATTTCATTGGAGATTATGAAGGGTGAGGTCCTCGCTCTTATAGGGAGAAGTGGCTGTGGAAAGAGTGTGCTTTTGAAGCATGTATCAGGTTTGATGAAACCTGAGAAGGGCCGCGTGGTGGTGGACGGCAGAGAGATGGACATGGCTAAAGGGAGAAGTTTAACGGCATTGAGGGACCGGTTGGGTTTTCTATTTCAGGGGGGTGCTCTCTTTGATTCCATGAATGTTTTCGAAAACGTTGCTTTTCCTCTCAAGGAAAAGACTAAGTTAAGCGATAAACGTATTCAGGCGAGGGTCTTAGAAGAATTGGACAATGTCGGCCTGTCAGGTTCGGAATATAAGTATCCGTCCCAGATCAGTGGGGGAATGGTGAAACGGGCTGCTCTCGCCAGGGCCTTGGTTGGAGATCCGGAAATCATGCTTTTTGATGAACCAACCACAGGCCTTGATCCGGTTACAGGGCATTCGATTATAGAACTCATTGATTCCTGTCACCGGCGACTTCATTTTACCGGGATCATCGTGACCCATGAGATTTCAAAGGTCTTTGGCATTGTCGACAGGGTGGCCATGCTCCATGAGGGTGTGGTATGGGCTGAGGGGACTCCCTCCGAGTTCTCTTCTTTCAAAGACCCTGTTGTCCGGGCATTTGTCGGGGATTCGACTATCTCCAAGGGAGGGATGCATGAAAAAATTTGATCTTGAACTGGCTGTCGGTGTTTTTATGATCGTTGGGATCATCTGTCTTGGATACCTCTCCATCAAATTAGGGAAGATGGAGGTCTTTGGTGATAAAGGGTACGAGATCCAGGCCATCTTTTCCAACAGCGGAGGCTTGAAGTCCGGCTCGTCGGTCGTTATCGCAGGAGTGGAAGTAGGGCGAGTTAAGCGGGTTGCCTTAGATGATTACCAGGCAAAGGTCGTTCTCAACATTCCTCTCAATGTAAAGATACAAGAGGACGCCATCGCTTCCATCAAGACTAAAGGATTGATCGGTGAAAAGTATGTGGAGATTACGCCTGGTGGTGCTGATGAACTTATCGAACCGGGCGGACGTATCAGGGAAACACAGTCTGCCATTGATTTTGAAGAAATAATCTCTAATTACGTTTTTGGAAAAATATGATTACGGGTTACGGGTTACGAGTTGCGGGTTACGAGTTGCGAGTCCAAAGTCACTGGTCATTCGCTTAGCTGTGATTCAGGTGTTTTTTCGATAGTCAATGGTGATGGTCTCGTAAAAAGTCTCTAAGGCCGTCACTCCCGCGAACGCGGGAGTCCAGAAGTGGTTAATTTTCCTGGATTCCCGCGTTCGCGGGAATGACAAAAACGGATCATTTCCGACTTTTTGCGGGTGTATCAATGGTCAATCGTCAATAGTCAATGGCAAGGGGTTGTGTGTTCGGTTTTTCAATCAACAGTCATCAATCAACAATCATCAATCCCAGGGAGTCACGTATGATCTGTAAGCGCTTTTTAATGGTCCTCTTTCTTTTTTTTATGATGCTTGTTATTTCAGGCTCATCTATTGCGGGAGAGCCAACGGAAGATGTCAGGAAAACAACCGATAAACTGATTGCTATTATAAGTGATCCTGCCATGAAAAGCGTTGATATGGCTGCAGAGAGGGCGAGGCGTATTCGGAAGGCCGTTGATGAGAGGTTTGATTGGAAAGAGATGTCTAAGAGGACCCTTGCCAGGCATTGGAAGAAAAGGACTCAGCTGGAAAAAGAGGAGTTCATCGATCTCTTTGGAAAGCTGTTAGAGCGTACCTATCTGGATAAGGTGGAGGGCTATTCGGGTGAGAAGGTCCTGTATGTGGGTGAAAGAGTTGATGGGAATTACGGCATTGTAGTAGTCAAGATTGTAACTAAGAAGGATACGGAAATTCTGGTCAAATACAAGCTCAAAAAAAAGGGGGGCAAATGGTTAGTCTATGACATATCCATAGAAGGGGTCAGTCTTGTAAATAATTACAGAAAACAGTTCAACAGTATAATGACACGATCGTCTTACGAAGATTTGATCAAGAAGTTGAGGACAAAGGTTGAAGGAGAATGATTTTTCAGGTGGGACTCAACTTATTGGACGATTTTCGGAATAATGAAGGAGCCTGTTAATAGGAGCTTATTAGTACCTATTAATTGAAATCAAATCATGTTTGAGAAAGATTTGTCCTATAGCCATTGTAGGCAGAATGATACGTTTTACCCCTTTGCGTCTTTGCGTCTTTGCGCGAGACCTGTTTGGTTCCTATTTTTTTTATTATGTTGGTTGAATATGCTTACGTCTTTTTGTTTTGCAGAGAAGGTGCAGACGTGGTCAGGCCATGTTGAGGGAGAGACATTTCTTGCCACTGAGGTAGAGAGCCATGAACTGAACCGGATGGTATATGCAGAAGGGCGGCGAACTGAACCAGGTCCCGTGGTTCATCCTTCAAATCTGAAGATTGCCCAGGTAAAGAATCCTCAGGAGACCTCAGAGGGATCTGAGCCCTGGGAGGATGATGAGGCAGAGGAAATAGACTCTATTTCCGACCCCCTTGAACCGATGAACCGTGCCTTCTTTCAGTTCAATGACAAACTGTATTTCTGGGTCCTGAAGCCGGTGGCGACCGGTTATAAAACGGTGCTCCCTCAGCTCGCAAGGGTATCCATACGCAATTTTTTCACAAACCTTGTCATGCCGATCCGTGCTGTCAGTTGTCTATTACAGGGAAAGTTCGAGGAATTGGGCATTGTGCTGGTTCGTTTTGTCGTTAATACCTCTGCCGGGTTTTTGGGTTTTCAGGACGTGGCAAAGCAGGCCCTGAATTTCCCTGTGCAGGATGAGGATCTTGGACAGGTCTTTGCGTTTTATGGTATCGGACCAGGTTTTTATATCGATCTGCCGTTTCTAGGACCTTACAGTTTCCGGGACGCGGTGGGTTGGGGGGGCGGCCTGTTCATCAATCCCTTAAACTATGTTGTTGATTTCTGGCCCAATGTGGGGGTCAGGACTTACGACATAGTGAACAATACTTCTCTGAGGATTGGAGATTATGAAGCTATGAAAGAGGCGGCACTTGACCCGTATGTTTCCATGAGAGACGCCTACTATCAGTATCGCCTCCATCTGATTGAAAAGTAGGAATAAGTGACTAAAGCACACCAAGTTTGAAGTGCCTAAAGTTGTGGTACGCCTTCGGCGGTCAGTTTTGACAAACTCGTAAAAAGTCAGAAATGACCCGTTTTCGTCATTCCCGCGAACGCGGGAATCCAGGGAAATCAACCACTTCTGGACTCCCGCGTTCGCGGGAGTGACGGCCTTGGAGACTTTTTACGAAACCATCAGTTTTGAAAAGGGAAATACTTGTTTTGGCCAATAGCCAATCTTTTAAAAAAAGTCACGAAGTTCCTTAACTTTAGGCACTTCAAACTTTAGGCACTTTCCCTTCCCCCGTAGTCTCCAAACCGCATCATCAACTCCTTTAACCTTGACTTAGACTCTTCTATATTTTCAACCTGAAATGTGCAGACTGGGGTTTCAATGATACCCATATCCGATAATATCTCTTTTAAGATGGGTGCAGGCGCCTGGAGATAGATATCTCTCATGTCGCGGAGGTAGTCTCCTAACTCCCATATTTGCTGCAGATGATCAGGGTAGTCCTTCTTGTGAGCCGATAAATCAAGGGATGACTGGATTATTTTTTCCCAGGCCTTTGGGGCCAGGTTAGCCCCCACCGAAACCAACCCGCTCGTGCTTGGGTGGTCTAAGAAATGCGACTCTTCTCCGTCATAGATCCTGAAATTAGGTCGTCTTCGACATGCCTTATGGTAGTTGTGCACCCTTTCCAAAGAACCTGAAAATATTAGACCGGTTATTTCCTTCAGGCTAACCAATTCTTTAAGGACAGCAGTGCGGATATTGTTTCTTTTAAAAGGCCTTGTTAAGCCATTTATGAAATCCGGATCATTGTGGAGTATATATGGCCTTCCCACCACGGAACAGAGGGCTTTGTAGAGATCAGGGAGACCCCGGTTGCTATGATAGTAAAGGGGCGTGTCCACCCAGAAAAGATCCCCCATATATCCGCGTTTTTCAATAACCTTTTTAAGTGCAATTGTTGTGCTCCTTGACTCTGCTTCATCATCCCGGGTAACCCATATTAAGATTGGAATCGGATTTTGAGCCATAGCAGGGATGGCCTCTTCTAAAAGCGCTACCCTCTGTTCAGTGTGCAGGTTCTTACCTTCTCCGGTATGAGGGCTTGCGAGGAAAACCGCCTGGGCATGGGGGGATATCCGGGTAAGGAGCTTTCTCAGGCCAGGACCATCTATTGCTCCACCCTTTGTAAACGGTGTGATTATGTCAACTATGAGTCCGCGTGGCGCTGTTAATAACTGCATTGGCTATGAATCCTTCTCTTCCCAAGAGGTCGTGAAGATGAACCACACCCTTAACCCGCCGTTGTTCATCCACAACAACGAGGTGGGTTATGGCATGCAGTTCCATTAAGCCTAAGGCCTCTGCCGAGGTCTCATTTTCGTCGATTGTCTTTGGGGACAAACTCATAACTTCTTCGACCTTCATCTCGAGGATATTTTTTTTGTTTATTAGTGCCCTTCTTAAATCCCCGTCGCTGATAATCCCCTCAAGCCTCTGGTCTTTCCCTGTTATCAGGGTGGCGCCGATCTTTTTTGAGTTAATTTCCTCAATGGCCTGCCCGACCTTGGAACCTAAAGAAACTATTGGTATGTGCTCATCCGTGAGCATAACCTCTTTTACCTTGAAGCCGAGTCTTTCTCCAAGACTTCCACCGGGATGGAACCGTCTGAAATCGTCTTTATTAAAACGCCTCTGATTAAGTAGGACCACGGCAAGGGCATCCCCCATGGCAAGGGCGGCAGTGGTGCTGGCAGTGGGAGCGAGCCCCAGGGGACAGGCCTCTCTTTCTACGCCTACGTCTATGACGATATCGCTAACATCAGCCATTGGTGAATCAAGACCGCCGGTAAAAAGGATGATCTTTACCCCCATATTCTTTAGTATGGGAAGAATCCTGTTAATCTCAAAGGTATGTCCGCTACTGGATATGGCTAAGATAACGTCATCCGGTGTGGCCATACCAAGGTCTCCGTGGATGGCCTCGGCGGGATGTAGAAACAGTGAAGATGTCCCGGTGCTGTTGAGTGTGGCGGATATCTTCCTGGCAACCAGGCCTGATTTGCCCATCCCCGTGAGGATGACCCTCCCCTTGGCCTTTAGGACTGTCTCCACTGCCTTTTCAAATTCAGGTCCGATTCGTTCTATTAGACCGAAGATGCTTTGGCCTTCTATTGTTAAGACATTTTTGGCTTGTTCAATAATCATTAACGAAAAAGATCTCTCGCAAAGGCGCAAAGACGCCAAGTTTTAAATGAACCCATAACCCGTAACCCAATGCAATTGACTATTGACTATTGAATATTGAAAAGCTGAAAGCTACAATCAATTTCAATCTGAAATCTACAATCTAAGATCTTCAATCTCCTAACCCGTAACCTGCAACCTGCAACCTGCAACCTGCAACCTGCAACCTGCACCTCATTTACCATTTTACGCATGTCTTCTCAAGGGGTAAGTGAAATTCTTTTGATTTGACACGTTGTTGTGTGATATTTCTACCGATATTTCCACAATCCCCAAATTCTACGAGTATCCAATTATGATGAACTCGTAAAAAGTCAGAAAGCACCTGTTATTGTCATTCCCGTGAAAACGGGAATCCAGGAAAATCAGCTGCTTATGGACGCCCCATTTCGCGGGAGTGACGGCCTTGGAGACTTTTTACGAGACCATCAATTATTGGGTAAAGTATGAATTCGAATAACAAATAATGACTCAACAACTTAACAGGGTTTCAAATGGCTGGTTTCAATCGGATTTTTCTCCAGAGAGAAGCGGATCTATAAAGGTGAAACGTTTTTTACTCGCAGGCCTGCTTGCTCTGGCCATTCATGGGCTCTTTTTTGGATTTGTACCCAGATTGGTTGAGACAAAACCCCCAAAAAAGCCCCATATCATCACCATATCCCTTGCATCCTATCACCCGATTAAGCCAAAGCTTGCTGCGAAACCTGCCCGGATTATACAAGAGAGGCCTTCCCAGAAGCCCCCGAAAAAAAAGCAGGATACTGTAATCAGGCCTCTGCCCGCGAAAAAAACACCTAAGGCGCCCCTGAAAACCTTGTCGGTCAAAAAGGATGTAGTGAAGCATTCTGAAAAGACCATGCGGCCTCAAAAGAAGAAAATAAAGCCCCGAAAAAGGGTTCCAAAACCCGAGAAGAAGGCGACAAAACCAAAGACGAGGCCAAAGGCTCCTACCAAGACCGTTACGGCATCACTGACCCCTGAGAAAAAAATAGTCCCTGTTACGCCCCCATCATCCACTCATGCTTCAGCTTCACCAAAGGCGGATGTAGCACTTCCGATTGAGTCCTTCCCTGATATTCAGGAAGATAGTGCGGTTGAGAGAGAAACGGAAATTGCCTCGATTCCACCCGTAAAGGTGGTCCGTGAGGCTAGGCCTGCCTACAAAGATAACCCTCGTCCACCATACCCCAAACGGGCCAGGAGAAGGGGATACGAAGGAACGGTCCTCTTAGAGGTACTGGTAGATCGAAGCGGCAGGGTGAAGAAGTTGCGTGTCCTGACGTCCAGCGGACACCAGGTTTTAGACAGGGCGGCCCTGAAGTCTGTAAATGGGTGGCTCTTTGAACCGGGTATGGTGGGGGATGAAAAGGTGGATATGTGGGTCAGGGTTCCTGTGCGGTTTGAGCTGAGAGGGGGTTAAAGCACGCCAAGTGTGGAGTGCCTAAAGTTTGAAGTGCCTAAAGTTGTGGTACGCCTCCGGCGATCAGTTTTGAAAAACGAAATACTTGATTCGGCCAACCGCTGAGCGGGTGTTTAAAATGGACAGGCTTCCTTAACTTAAGGCACTCCAAACTCCAAACTTTAGGCACTTTTTTTATATGACCCATGTAATAAATACCATTATCCCTATTTTCGCGATTATCCTTTTGGGCTGGTTCTTAAGCTGGCGCAAATTTATACCCGCAAGCCTTATCGCCCCCCTTAATCGCTTAGTCTATTACTTAGCAATTCCTGCAATGATCTTCAGCGTGGTAGCAAGATCCTCATTTGAGGCACACTTTGATCCTTTTCTACTTGCAACTACACTGATTTCAACCTTGCTGATATTTCTGATTGCTCTCTTCACCGGCCTGGGCTGCTCTTTGAATCGTCATCATATGGGTACCTTTATGCAATGCTCTTTTCACGGCAATTTAGGGTACATAGGGCTTGCCGTGTGTTACTATCTATTGGGCGAGAAAGGCTTTACAAGCGCCAGCATATTGGCCGGGTTTTTGATGCTGTGTCAGAATCTTTTGGCAGTTATCGGCTACCAGTTGTTTTCCGGCGGGCTGGTAAATGGGCGCAGGTCCTGGTTTTTCATTAAGAAAATATTGGGGAATCCTGTTATATTGTCGGCTCTTGCCGGCATGGCCTTTTCACTGCTAAAAATCCCTATTCCCGAGACAATAGACCGGGGCCTCAGTATAATAAGCGGGATGGCGCTCCCCTCGGCTCTCTTAGTCATAGGGGCGTCACTCTCTTTCGGTCTTATAAAGGCAAATATCAGACTGGTCCTTTTGGCGGGTGTGTTGAAACTCGCAGCCCTTCCGGCCCTCGGTATCCTGGCATATTACCTCGCAGGTATTCCATCTGCCCAGTTTCTTCCCGGCCTGATCCTTCTATCTGCTCCCACTGCAACCGTTAGTTATGTAATGGCAGGGGAGATGAATGGTTCAACAGATCTTGCTTCTGCCGCGATTTCAATGAATACCCTCCTTTCTGCCTTGACATTCATTTTGTGGCTGTGGCAGTTTAGTTGAAGTGACTGAAGTGAACTAAAGTGACTAAAGTGACTAAAGTTAAGGGAAATTACCCATTTTAAACCCTGAATCTCGTTCCAAGCTTCAGTTTGGGAGCGTATTTCTATGACCCCAGCGTCGTCTTCTCCCATATGGAATCTGATGGTTCACGGGCAATTGCGTGAGCAGCTTTCTATAAAAAAAGTCACGAAGTTCCTCAACTTTAGTCACTTCAAACTTTAGTCACTTTAGGCACTTAAATTAATGCATATGCTACCGGACTATCACATACATACCGCCCTTTGTAAACATGCCACAGGTGACGTGGGAGAATACAAATCAACGGCAAAGAAACAGGGGATACCCGAAATCTGCTTTACTGATCACGTCCCCAATCCGGACGGATACGATCCGGCCCACCGGATGGCGCTGGACCAGTTTCCCTCCTACAAGGCAATGATTGAAGCCATCCAAGGTGGCCAGAGCCCGGAGGTACTGTTGGGGATGGAAGTCGACTACTATGAAGGGTGTGAGCGGTTCCTCAGGGAATGGCTCCCTACCCAGGAGTTTGACTTTGTGTTAGGATCGGTGCACTTTATTGAGGGGTGGGGCTTTGATAATCCGGCAGAGCGGCATGTCTGGGATTCAGTAGATATAACAGCTACATGGAGAAAATATTTTAATGTTTTATTGAAGTTTGCTGATGCCGGTCTCTTCGATGCTGTAGGGCATCTTGATCTGCCAAAGAAATTTGGGCACCGTCCTAAGGACAAGGATCTGAAAGAGATGGTCCAGCCTGTGCTTGACTGTATTGCTAAGGCCGGAATGGGAATTGAACTGAATACATCCGGTCTACGGAAACCTGTTGGTGAGATTTATCCTTCACCCCTTATTGTTGCCATGGCACGGGAAAGAGAAATCCCCATATGCTTCGGATCTGACGCTCACTGTCCCGATGATGTTGGGAACAGTTTTGCGTTAGCCCTTGATTTAGCCCGGGAGGCGGGCTATACTGACTACTTTAGGATAAGGCAACGGAGGAAGGCGTTGGTTCCTCTGCCTGAGGGCTAAAACAAAAATAAGTGCCTAAAGTTTGAAGTGAGCTAAAGTGCCTAAAGTTGTGGGTCGCCTTCGGCGATCAGTTTTGAAAAAACACTAGATTCTGCCCATGGCCGATCGGGTGTTTAGAATGGAGAGTAATCCTTAACTTTAGTCACTTTAGTCACTTTAGTTCACTTTAGGCACTTTAGTTCACTTTAGGCACTTATATTTATTATGGATCAGGAAGAATATAATAGAAAGTACGTTAACCTGAGAGTCCTCAAGAGCATTCAGGAATATCTGAAGACAGAAGGGGAGTCATCCACGGCTGTCTATCCCATTAGGGTACCTGAAGACCTGCTCTATCAGGTCTTAAAGATACAGGGACCTGACAACGCAGATAAACTGATCCATCATATTTTCAGGTTAGGACTCGACATCTGGAGTGACGAGTTCTTTAATGAAGCCTTTGGTTCTCAACAGAACTTAGAGCGGTTTATCGACATGGTTAAAAAGAGAAATAAAAGGGAAGGTGAATGAACCTTAATTCCGTAATCCATGTAAAAAGAACTTTTGCAATTTCCCCTTTTATGGCCTTAGAATGAGTCCCATCGTATTGAAATGCTCGTCAAAGGCAAAGGCTTCCTTAACACCGGAACGTGTTGCTATTACAAAACTTGTGCAGTCAACTAAGGAGAAGATCTGATCTTCATAGTCTTGGAAAATGGTCCATGCCTCTTGATGGATGCGCGGAGTAACCCATTCAATATGCAGCCTTCCCGCCCCGACGGCCTGTTGGATCAAGGAATGAAATCTGACGGCTTTGCCGTGGCCATCATCGTAGCGAATACGGGTGTAGGTCTCAGTCAGGACATAGTTTGAGCTAAGTAAGGGAATCTTCCGTTTAGAGAGTTCTTGATAAAAGGAGGCGGCCTGCTTGTGATATTGATCCCTGATCACTGCCATCGCAATCCAGCCGCCAGTGTCCACAAAGACCGGAGTCATGATAATGCCTTCTCCCCATACAAATACCTGTCATGGTGGATTGAGGCATCAGTGGGGCCGTCCGGGCTATCACACAGCCCGATCAGTTCCTTGAGTGGGTCATCATTTCCGACTCCGGCTTTCAGTTTGGCAATATACTTCCTAACAGCTCTCCGGACATGCTCGGCTTCAGAGATTTTGGTTGCGAAGGCCAGCATTTTCAGGGCCTGGTCACTTTCTTCATCAAGATAGATCTGTTTTCTTTTAAGGTTAGCCATATCATACCTCGCTGTATTAGATATGCTGTATACATTATTCTCTTTTGACGGAATTGTCAAATCCTATTTATTTGGCTACATGCAGAGCATGGTGAATGATTGCGCCGGGGCCGTGGCAGGGGAAAATGATAACCCGTTCAGCAATCGTTCAAGCGCTTCCTTTGTGTTGATCAAATCGGATTGGCGCAATATCCGATTTATGAAATTAGTTCTTTTCGTTTCTGATTTGTTGGAATATAATAATATATGTCTCAGGATAAAGAAACAGTCTATTTAATAGATGGCAGTTCTTATATTTACCGGGCCTACCACGCCATAAGGGGCCTCACCAATTCCAAGGGCTTTCCCACAAACGCTATTCTTGGTTTCACCAAGATGGTACTGAAACTCCTTTCCGATAAAGAGCCAAAATACCTTGCCATTGTCTTTGATGCCAAAGGTCCCACCTTCAGGCATAAGATCTATGAAGATTACAAGGCAAACCGGCCCCCTATGCAGGAAGATATGAGAGTACAACTCCCTGTCCTGAAAGAGGTGGTGAGGAATTTAGGGCTTAAAATGTTCGAGTTGGGGGGGTACGAGGCAGACGATATCATCGGGACGTTGGCCAGGGTCTGTGAAGGGAAGGGCTTCAGTGTGGTTATGGTGACGGGGGACAAGGACTTCAGACAGGTGATTACGCCGGCCGTCTCCATGTGGGACACAATGAAAGATAAGGTTACGGATTATTCAACGTTGAAAGAGGCCTATCGGTTCGAGCCTGAGAAATTCATTGATGTCATGGGGCTTTCAGGCGATACCTCGGACAATATCCCCGGTGTTCCGGGTGTGGGAGAGAAGACCGCAATCAGTCTGATCCAGGAGTTTGGTTCCTTTGAAGAAGTTTTTGATCGAGTGGAAGAGGTAAAGAAGAAGAAACTCAAGGAGAACTTGGAAACGTTCCGTGACGAGGCGTTTTTGAGTAGGAATCTGGTTACCATTGACCGTTTTGTTCCGATTGATGGGGATATTGAGCAGCTCAGGCCCGGTGAGCCATCCGGTGACGAGCTTGCAACGATCTTTAGAGAGCTGGAATTCAGGGGGCTGTGGGAGCAGTTTGCCTCAAGGGATGAAGGTTCCCGAGACTACGGACTCTGCCTTTCTAAAGAGGAACTGACGGTCTTGACAGAGAGGATAAGGGAAGCGGGTATCCTTTCAATCGATACGGAGACCACCAGCACGGATCCGCTGCATGCCAAATTGGCGGGGATCTCCTTTTCCTTTGAGGAAGCAGAGGCTTAT
>Ga0222699_1000380_pt1 | contig 16642 bp, 14 predicted proteins | sample AntAcemetage1452_FD_179824 | JGI IMG/M metagenome (GOLD analysis project Ga0222699, IMG submission 179824) | Saline water microbial communities from Ace Lake, Antarctica - #1452 | ecosystem: Environmental > Aquatic > Non-marine Saline and Alkaline > Saline | place: Antarctica: Ace Lake...
CCAACCGAACTCGGCGGCCTCCCCCAATTCCTCCTCTATCCTCAAGAGCTGGTTGTACTTGCATATCCTCTCGGATCGACACAAAGAGCCGGTCTTTATCTGTCCGGTCCCGGTTGCAACGGCCAGGTCGGCAATAAATGCATCCTCTGTCTCTCCTGACCTGTGTGAAATAACCGCATTCCACCCGGCCCTGTGTGTCATCTGCACCGCCTCAAGGGTTTCTGTCAGGGTCCCGATCTGGTTCAGTTTGATCAGGACCGCATTGGCCGATTTTTCCTTGATTCCCCTTGCAATACGCCGGGTGTTTGTAACAAAGAGGTCGTCACCCACAATCTGTATGCGATCTCCCAATTGCTCTGTCATCTTCTTCCAGTGCTTCCAGTCATTCTCATCCAGACCGTCTTCTATGGAATAAATCGGATAACGGTCCACCCAGTCCGCATAAAATTGGGTCATCTCCTCACCGTTTCTGACCGATTGATCGGACTTTTTAAAGACATATTTACCTTTCTCGTAGAATTCAGAGGAGGCCGGATCCAAGGCGAGAACCACATCCTTGCCAGGCTTGTACCCTGCCGCCTTTATACCGGCCAGGATCATTTTAATTGCCGCTTCATCAGATTTCAGGTCCGGAGCAAAACCCCCTTCATCACCTACCGCAGTGGAAAACCCTTTTTCTTTTAAAACAGCGGCCAAGGCATGGAAAACTTCCGCACCGATCCTTAAGGCATCCTTAAAGGTCTTAGCCCCAATCGGCATAATCATGAATTCCTGCAAATCCACATTATTTCCCGCATGAGACCCACCGTTCAGGATGTTCATCATCGGCATGGGGAGTCGGCATGCATTGGTTCCCCCGATATACCGGTAGAGAGGCATAAAGAGAGAGTCGGCAGCGGCCCTTGCAACGGCAAGGGAAACCCCTAATATGGCATTGGCCCCCAACTTCCCCTTATTGCTGGTCCCGTCCAATTCAATAAGGGTCTTATCAATGAGACGCTGATCAGTCGCCTCCATATCGAGAACCGCGGGCGCGATAAGACCGTTTACATTCTTCACTGCCTGCTCAACCCCTTTTCCCCCGTAGCGTTTTTTCCTCTTGTCGCGCAATTCCACTGCCTCATATTTCCCGGTGGATGCACCGGAGGGCACGGCTGCCCTGCCAAAACTGCCATCGCTTAACCCTACATCCACCTCCACGGTGGGATTACCTCGAGAGTCCAGGATCTCGCGCGCAATAATAGCCTCTATTCTTTCCATAGTTTCCTCCTTCACACCTCGTTAAGTGATTGTCATTTTTTATTTAGTCAACGAGTCATTATACCTATAGAAGTTTCTCTGCTCCTGTATAGACCTCCTCCACTTTCAATGCTGCTGCAGCATGACCTGGATGCTGTTTAGGATTCCATTTTTTCATATCCTCAAAGATACTACCTTCTTTGTGGTATTCAATACTTCCCTTAACTTGATAGGATTTTCCTTCTTTTGTTATAAAAAGAATTGATCCTTTGCTGCCTGCAAGTATGTTTTCCAGTGTTTTAGAAAAATAATTATTCGCAACCACTATAGTATCTTCACTGAATTTTGACACGCAGGTAGCATATATAACATTAGGAATCCCATCTCCATTTACAGTAGATAAAATGATTGGACCTTCCCGGTCTTCCCATGCTTTACTCGCTTTTTCTGGTAATGCTGCCATAATAATCCTCCTTTATAGTATAATTCACAAAATCGATAATTCTTTTAGGGTCGCCGCCAAAAAATGATGAGATAAAAACATTTGTATCAATAGCAACTTCTATGATTCTTCAGCCCTAACCTTTTGGATAATTGAATCAATATCATCAGAACCGAACCATCACATGATATATTATATTAACGATATATACAACAGGCAAGAGGAATCCAAGCGAAATAAGAGGCCAAAAACATTTTTTTGCGGGCGCTAACGTGGAGCTAAGCTGCCGGAATAAAAAGGTTGGCTGATAAAATTGAGTAGCTCCGCAGTGGCCCCGTTAGCGGGATCTACATAGACTTCACACCGAGAGACGGGTTTGCCTACTTCCTTAAGCCACTGTCTTTCTCCCGGCAACATAGAGCCATAAAAAACCGATTAGTCCAGCAATGACTGAGCCGAGAATGATGGCGATTTTTGCCTTGATCAGATAGTCAATTTGCCCTTCAAAGGCAAGGCCGGCAACAAAAATGGACATAGTGAACCCGATCCCGGCAAGGAGGGCGACACCTGCGATCTGAGACATGGACACGGATTCCGGGAGACGACTTATCCCGGATCTCACCACGAGCCATGAGAACAAAAGAATCCCACCAAATTTCCCAAGAACCAACCCTGCTGTGACCCCCATGGTGAGCGGATGAACCAATACCTCTCCCAAGGATCCAAAATCGATAGGGATACCCGCGTTTGCCAGTGCAAAGAGCGGGACAATCAGAAAGGATACCCAAAGATGAAAGGTGTGCTCAACCCTCTGTAAGGGCGTTTCCATCCTGTGCACATAGTTTTGGAGCCCCTGCAAGACAGCATGCTGCTCAGCGTTCTCCAAGATATTTTTCCCCGGTTTGTGTACCTTGTCAAATCTGATCATCAGCTCATGGATCCGGCCGTTGAACATACCCATATCACATTTTGATATGGCCGGGATAGTCAGGGCGGTAAGCACCCCCGCCAGGGTGGCATGGACCCCTGATTTGAGCATGCCGATCCATAGCAGTATCCCTATGAAATAGTAGGGGAGAGGTTTCCGCACACCACCGAGGTTCAAGATCATAAGGGCGATGAAACAGGCAGCGGCGAATCCCAGCGCACCAAGGTGGATGTTGTCAGTATAGAAAAGGGCAATGACAATGATAGCCCCGAGGTCATCTACAATCGCAAGGGCCAGGAGAAAGCTCATCAGGGCCCCGGGAATGCGCTTTCCCAGGAGAACCATGATACCCACTGCAAAGGCAATGTCTGTGGCCATGGGGATGGCCCAGCCTTTCTGCGCATCACCACCGTAATTGATAAAAGCATAAATAACCGCAGGAATGAGCATACCGCCAATGGCCGCGGCAATGGGGAGCGCCGCCTGGCGAAGGTCAGCAAGTTCACCGACCAGGATCTCCCGCTTGATTTCAAGACCAATGATAAGGAAGAAAAGCGCCATAAGCCCGTCGTTGATCCAATGATGGACCGATTCAGTTATGGCATACTCGCCGAATCCGATGCTTATCTTTGTGTGGAGTATTTGGTCGTATGCCTCAAAAAGGGAAGTGTTGGCAATAATCAGGGCTGCCATGGCGCAGAGCATGAGAAGAATCCCGCCTGCAGATTCATCACGGATAAACTCCTCAAAAGGGGTTAAAGCATCCTGAAAAAACCTTTCAAACGGCGTATTAAGACCGGCCTGACCGCACCGGAGCGCATCTTCTTTGTTAGGACCCCATTTCTTACTCATCTCATGTTTTCACTCTTTGTTAATGGGCTTAGGATTAACGAACACAGATTGATATCTAATCTTATTGATCGCTCATTTTGTGCCTGAGGCCTTCCGGGTCTCTAACCAGTCCTTTATGGCAAGGCCGGTTCCGAAACGCCAGGGACGGAGTTTTTCCGGGCTGATGAGCTTTATTTCGTCCAGTTCCTCACCAATGACTATTTCCCCCTCCGCCTTTACATGAAATGCCAATATCAGTTGATTCATCTCAAAAAAGGAATAGTACCCCACAAAGCTTTCAATCCTCCCTTTCAGACCCAGTTCTTCTTTGACTTCGCGAAGAACGCCCTCATCAGGGGTTTCCCCCCTTTCGAGAAAACCTGTGATAAGACCGAACATCTTTTCCGGCCACTCCTTGTTGCGAGCGAGGACAACGTTGCCGTCCAGTTCTGTAATTGCCGCAACAACCGGTGTTGGGTTGTCCCAAAGCACATACTCGCATGTCTTTGATGTGCAGCTCAGACGTGGCTTTCCATCAATTTGAACGGTCACCAGTCCCTCCCCACACCATGGACAGAATTTCATATCCATTTTTTTCCTCCAACTTCTATTTCGCGGTTACCCCGCGCGCCTCTCTGCTTAAACCCCGAGTAACCGTTCGTGGACCCACAGGTTGTGGGTTACAACCATAGGTCTTGTTTGTTATCAATCATACGTATCTTTTCAATAAAACGGGGCAAGTTATTTCTAAGACCACTTTTCTGGATTCCCGCTTTCGCGGGAATGACAGTCACTTACCCCCCATCGTCATTCTCGCGAAAGCGGGAATCCAGAAGCCACACCGTTACTTATTGAGACGTTACAATGATGCCCATTTTGTCAGGGATAGGCAGCGCCTTTTTTAAAAGGAGTATGGAAAGGATTGCTTTGTATGTCAACAGGAAAATGGGTAACAAAACATGAGGTGTTGCGGTAACCTCTGAACCTTGAACGGTTATTATACACTTTACATTTTTATTCCAAGCCGTTAACCTTTTTCCTCAACACCTTTAACAGGAGCATACCATGGCCAACAATCTTTACGTCACCTCCACTGAAGCAAGAAGCGGAAAATCAGCCATTAGCCTTGGGATAATGGAGATGTTGCTGAGAAAGATTGGTAGAGTCGCTTTTTTCCGTCCACTTGTTACGGCCATCGATGATCGTAATGATGCAATTAAGCTGATTTCTTCGCATTTCAACCTCAAAATCCCATACGATCAAATGTACGGTTTGACCATAAAAGAGGCGGGCGATCTGGTTTCACATAACAGAGAATCAGAACTGATTGATGGGATAATCAGGAAGTATAACAAGCTGAAAGAAGACTGCGATTTCATTTTGTGCGAAGGCACCGACTTTGAGAGTTCCACTCTTGCTTTTGAATTAGATATCAACGCGGAGATCAGCAAGAATCTCTCCTGCCCGGTTCTATTAGTTGCCAACGCATACCAGAAGACAGCGGATGCGATAGCCCAGTCGGTCGAGCTTTCTCACGAGTCACTGATTGAAAAGGGTTGCCACGTCATTGCCACCATCGTTAACCGAACAGATCCAAAAGATCATCAAACCATTATAGCACTGCTGAAAGAGAGGGCCTTGACCGGTAAACAGTTAGTCTATGCCATCCCCAATGATGAGTCCCTTGCGAGACCCACGGTGGGTGAAATTGCTGAGATCTTGGACGCAGAGGTGTTATATGGGGAAGAACAGTTAAACCGGCACGTGTACAACTTCACGGTCGCGGCCATGCATCTCCAGAACTTCCTGACGAGAATAGAATATGGTTCGTTGATTATTACCCCTGGTGACAGGGCGGACGTGATCGTAGCCTGTCTCGCTGCCGTCTCTTCAACTTCCATTAAGAACATTTCGGGAATTATATTGACGGGGGGATTGAAACCGGAAAAGCCCATATGGGAATTGATCAAAGGCTTTCCCACGATGGTCCCTATTCTCAGCGTTAAGGAGGATACCTTCCCTACAGCGAATAATGTCAACAGGATTCATGCCGCAATCTCGCCCGACGACTGCCGAAAAATAACACGGGCCCTCGCTATTTTTGAAAAACATGTTGATGAGAACCAATTGGGGGAAGAGGTTGTTACAGCCCGGACCGCTATTGTTACACCAGAGATGTTCGAATATGAATTAGTGCAAAAGGCCAGGGCAAACAAACAACACATCGTATTGCCCGAGGGTAAGGAAGAAAGAATACTAAATGCCGCAGAGACATTACTTCGTCGGGAGGCAGTGGATATCACCCTCCTTGGCAATGAAGAACTGATCCATGAAAAAATCGCCCAATTAGGGCTGCAGATAGAAACCGCGAACGTTATTGATCCCCTGAAATCCGAGTTTTTTGATGAGTATGCACGAACCTATTATGATTTGAGGAAGAGCAAGGGGATCACAGAGGAGAACGCGTCCGATGTCATGAGTGAAGAAACCTATTTTGCAACCATGATGGTCTATAAAGGAGATGCCGATGGAATGGTCTCGGGGTCTATTCACAGCACCGCATCTACGATCCGTCCTGCCCTTCAAATCATCAGGACAAAACCGGGCTTTTCTATTGTTTCGAGCGTATTTCTCATGTGCCTGAAAGACAGGGTGCTCGTGTACGGGGATTGTGCGGTGAATCCTGATCCGGATGCGAATCAATTAGCTGAAATCGCCCTTAGCTCGGCACAAACGGCACTTACCTTTGGTATCGATCCTGTTGTGGCAATGTTGTCCTACTCTACAGGGGAGTCGGGAAAAGGCGCAGATGTGGACAAGGTTCGTGAAGCAACCAGGATCGCAAGAAAAATGGCGCAGGAATCCTTTCCTGGCCTGAAGATCGAGGGGCCTATCCAGTATGACGCGGCGGTTGATCCAGTGGTAGCCAAGACAAAATTGCCTGAGAGCGACATTGCGGGGAAGGCCACCGTACTTATCTTTCCTGATCTCAATACCGGAAACAACACCTACAAGGCTGTCCAGAGGTCTGCCGGAGCAGTGGCCATCGGTCCTGTACTTCAGGGGCTCAAACATCCTGTAAATGACCTGAGTCGTGGATGCACAATAACGGACATTGTCAACACTGTTGCAATTACCGCAATTCAAGCGCAATCGGAGAAAGGTTAATTTTTCATGATAATACTGGTCATAAACACGGGGAGTTCGTCCATCAAGTACGAATTATTTGATATGGCCGGACCTGAGGTAATGGCTTCAGGAATGGCTGAAAAGATCGGTGAAGAGGAAGGCCTTATCATTTACAAGAGAAACTTGACAAATGGTGAGTCAACGGAAAGAAGGGAAGCTGTTGTAATCGCTGACCATCATGAGGGGATGAGCCGTATCGTTGACCTGCTGGTTGATAAGGAATATGGAGCAGTTCGAGACAAAAAAGAGATCGCGGCTGTTGGCCACCGTGTGGTCCATGGTGGAGAGGCCTTTCACGCGACTACGATTATTGATGAAGAGGTGATAGCCGCCATTAAGAAAAACATTCCCTTAGCCCCTCTCCACAATCCTCCCAATTTGGTGGGAATTGAGGTCGCCAGATCGGTCTTTCCCAATGCCCTGCAGGTCGCTGTATTTGATACGGCCTTTCACCAGACGATCCCCGAGAGGGCCTTTCTTTATGCGATTCCCTTTGAATTATACGAAAAAGAGAAGGTCCGGCGATACGGTTTTCACGGCACCTCCCATGCCTATGTTTCTGAAAGGGCGGCAGAGTACTTAGGCCGGCCCTTAGGCGAATTGAACCTGATAACGATCCACCTCGGAAACGGGGCCAGTATGGCTGCCATAAAGAACGGAAAATGCGTGGATACAACCATGGGCATGACCCCCCTTGCAGGCCTGGTAATGGGGACCCGTTCGGGGGATGTGGACCCGGCGCTCCCTTTTTTCCTCGCAGATCACTTGGGGATGTCACCAAAAGAGATTGACGCACTCTTGAATAAAGAGAGCGGGCTAAAGGGGATTTGCGGAAATAATGATATGCGGGAAGTTATCGAAAAAATGGACGCGGGTGACACTCGTGCAAAGATTGCCTTGGATCTCTACACATACAGGGTAAAAAAGTATATAGGCGCGTATTTTGCGGCCTTAGAGATCTTGGATGCAGTGATTTTTACGGCAGGGATAGGAGAGAACTCACCATACATCCGCGAGTTCTGCTCCCGCGGCCTGGACAAACTCGGTATTGAGATTGATTTGGAGCGCAATAAGTTGACCGGAAGCGGAATCAGCGAAATCAGTTCTCCGGACAGTCAAGTCAAAATTTTGGTAATTCCGACAAATGAAGAGCTGAAAATCGCTCAAGAAACAAAAAAGGTGATTGCAAATTCTCTCAAATGATCTATATTATCAGGATCAGGGATACGCATTCTTTCAACAAATTTTGGAACCTTATCCCTTCTTTTGGTTCTATATGATATTGAGAAAACGAATTTAGACGCTGATGAAAGCAGATTATCTCTAATTCTTTTAATTATCTGCGCTTACCTGCGGAAATCTACGTCCCCAAAACAATCATCATAAGGAGAACAAATGCCTATTTATGAATTCAAATGTAAAAAATGTGGAAACATCTTTGAATCCCTCTGCTTTCGGAGCACCGGGGAAGATAAGGGCCCCTGCCCTTCCTGCGGCAGTGAGGAAAGCGAAAAACAGTTATCTGCATTTTCATCTGTTACTTCCGGTTCGGGCCTCGGTCTGGGAAGCAGTTCGGCCTCATCATCGTGTGCATCACACGGGGGTTTTTCGTGAGCTTGATCTGTGCAGCCGTGCGCTGTATTGATCAATCGGTCTGGAGGGAGCTGTGCGTTGGAACAGGATAAAACTCAAAAAAGAGGAGGCGGTATGAGTATCTGGGTCTTTGTTTTGATCATCGTGGGGTGGGTTGTCTTGCAGGCATACATCCTCCCCAAATTCGGAATTTCCACCTGACTCAAAAACAGTTGTCAGGTAGACAACACACAGAAAAAAATAACCGACATCCAGCAAAAACGGTAGGTCGATCCCTTTAACCACCCAGTGGTCCCTTCCCTTCCGATAGCTAAAGCTTTAGACGAACTGACGTGGCTAATATCGGGGAATTATGCATAATATTATCGCCTCTAAATACCCCCTTTTCATCAGATGAGCAGCGCTTAACATCTCTTAATTTCCGATCAGCTATTTACAATTGACAAACTCGTAAAAAGTCAGAAAGCACCCGTTATTGTCATTCCCGTGAAAACGGGAATCCATGAAAATTAATACCGCCGCCGGAGACTCTCGCTCCCCGATCAGGTCGAGGACAAGCTTCGCGGGAGTGACGGCCTTGGATACTTTTTACGAAACCATCACAATTCTTCTTCACAAAATTCAGACCAAGTGTACTCAATTCAAATTCCAGGGCAATACCCCTTGCCTTAATATTCAGTTTCTCAAGTCTATTTTTTCCCTTGACTTTGGATAGCCAAGACATTAGAATTAGAAAACTGACTGAGTGCTCAGTTAGCTTTTCCCTATTTTGGAGCGGGATATGTCAAAAAAACAGGCCATTCTCGAAGTTGCTACAAAGCTATTCTCGAAGAATGGATTCAAAGACACCTCCATGGCTGATCTTGCCAATGTAATTGGCACCGCTCAAGGAACTATTTTTTACCATTTCAATACCAAAGAACAGCTCTTTCTCGCTGTTCTCAAGTCGGTTAAAGAGCACATTATAGATGAATTCAAGAGGTACCTCAGAGAAAAAGAGTCCAAGACCGGTCTGGAGATGGTAGAAGACGCCGTCTCTTTTTATCTCTATTTGGCCGGGGCCATGGAAGACCAGTTTCTTCTTCTGCACCGCCATGATGCGTATGAACTGGCCCAGGGAAATACCATTTGCAGACAGAATCTCGAGGACATCTACAACTCTATCCTGGATATCTTCGAAAAAGCTGTTCTTTTAGGCCAGGAAGACGGATCCATAGAGGACATGCCGGCCAGGAAAACCGCACTGATCATCTTCGCCATGGTCGATGGCCTGGTCCGTTTTAACACCTATAAACTTTACGATGCCGGCGCACTCTACAACGAACTTATAGCGTCGTGCCGGAGAATACTTCAAAACAAACCATCTTAGAAACAGGAATAATCCTATGCTAACAAGATTTTTTCCTTTTTTGGCTTGGTTCAAGGCTTACAGACTTGACACTCTGAGAATTGACGCCATATCGGGACTGACTGTCGCATTAGTGCTTATTCCACAATCTATGGCATACGCACAGTTGGCAGGTCTTCCTGCCTACTATGGGCTGTACGCCTCCTTTCTGCCCCCCATGATCGCGGCCCTGTTCGGTTCAAGTCGCCAATTAGCCACCGGCCCCGTGGCGGTAGTCTCGCTCATGACCGCCGCCTCCTTAGAGCCACTGGCTACTGCCGGGAGCGAGGGCTACATCGCCTACGCCATCATGCTGGCCCTTATGGTTGGCGTATTCCAGTTCAGTTTAGGTGTACTCAGGCTCGGCCTTGTGGTTAATTTTCTTTCCCATCCTGTGGTCAACGGATTTACCACCGCAGCGGCCCTCATCATCGCCTCATCACAATTGTCCAAGATGTTTGGCGTATACGTAGCCAAGGGAGAACACCATTACGAGACTATTATCCGGGTCGTCCAGACCGCATTCCATTACACCCACTGGCCCACGCTGATTATGGGAATATTTGCCTTTGTCATAATGTACGGGCTGAGGCGGATCTCTCCTAAAATCCCCAATGTGCTTGTGGCCGTAACCGTTACAACAATCATATCCTGGGCCATCGGTTTTCAGCATAATGCCACTGTGGACATCTCAACAATCGAGTCTCTTAAAGCCAAGGGACTGATTGGACAATTTAACAGGGCCGTTAATATTTTGCCTCGTTTCGAAGAAGAACGGACAGAGGTGAATAAGACCTTAGACGCAGCCAATAGTGGTCACAACATCGTAGGCGTTCTCGACGCTGAGCACGACGCGAACGTTCTTGAAATCAATATTAAGAGGATCAAGAGGGATATGCATAACTTCGGGACAGAGATTAGAGACCTCATGTTTGAGGGTGTCCGCCTGTCAGATGGCTCTCTGCGTTTTTATCCCAAAGACGAGATACCTGCCCGCGCCAGTGCAGACGGCCGCACTTGGCGCATTAAGGTCGGCAACAGGCCTCTCAAGACCGACAGGCTTCTTATGATGAGCGGTGGCGCTGTTGTCGGATCAATTCCTCGAGGGCTGCCATCTCTAACAATGCCTGAGATCAATTTGAAGATTGTCTTGCACATGTTCCCGTTCGCAGTCATCATCTCTCTCTTGGGCTTTATGGAGGCCATTTCAATCGCCAAGGCCATGGCGGCCAAGACCGGCCAGCGGATAGATCCTAACCAGGAACTTATCGGCCAGGGTTTGGCAAATATCTGTGGTGCCATCGGAAAAAGCTATCCGACCTCAGGTTCATTTTCCAGGTCGGCTGTCAATCTCCAGGCCGGGGCGGTCTCTGGCCTTTCCAGCGTCTTCACCAGCCTTGCGGTGGTAATCATGCTTCTCTTTTTCACCCCGCTTATCTACCATCTGCCCCAATCCGTGTTAGCCGCAATCATCATGATGGCGGTCCTCGGACTGATAAATGTCTCCGGGTTTATCCACGCCTGGAAGGCGCAATGGTATGATGGGGCCATTGCCATCATCTCTTTTATCAGCACCCTCGCCTTCGCACCCCACTTAGACAAGGGTATTATGATTGGGGTGGTCCTTTCCCTGCTTGTGTTCCTGTACAAGAGTATGAGACCATCGGTGGCCACCCTGTCAAGGTCAGAAGACCATGCACTGCGTGACTCTATGGCCCATGGGCTAAAGGAGTGCGAATACATATCCATGGTCCGCTTTGACGGTCCGCTTTTCTTTGCCAATGCCAGCTACTTAGAAGACCAAATCATGGATCTCATGATCAGAAAAAAGGACCTGAAACACATTGTGATCGTATCTAACGGCATTAATGATATTGACGCATCGGGGGAAGAGGTTTTATCGTTGCTTATAGATAGGATCAGGAGCGCAGGCATTGATATCTCCTTAACCGGTGTGAATGAGTCTGTGATGAAGGTGCTCAGGCGTACCCACTTTCCTGAGAAGATCGGCGAAGATCATATCTACTCAACAATGGAAAAGGCTATCGGCGCCATATACAAAAAAACACACGTGGACGGAAGGGAAGAGCCCTGTCCACTCATGACGGTTTGCCATCTCACCTGATCATAAGACGAGAAAGGAGGTTTTAAATGTCTGTCATTACCATATTCGGAGGAAGCTTTTGTAAGGAAGACCTTGTTGTGAGTGACGTACTTCTCAAGACAGGATACACCCTGATCACCGACAAGGAGATCGTGGCTGAGGCGAGCAGGATTTCAGGGATAGCCGAAAGCAAAATCAATAGGACCTTTTCGGCTAAGACCTCGGTATTCAATAAGTTTACGCATGAAAAAGAACGCTCCATCGCCTATCTCCGGTTTGCCATTGCCCAAACGCTTTCCGAGGACAATCTCCTTATTTCAGGATTCACATCCCAGTTCATGCCGAAGGATGTCAGCCACGTGCTTCGAGTCTGCCTGATTGCGGATATGAAGTCCAGAATAACGGAAGGTACTAAGGAAGAAGGCATGCCTGAGAAAGATGTTATTAAAATCATCCAAAAACATGATGGGGACTGTGCCGTATGGATCAACACCCTCTTTGAGAAAAATGATCCCTGGGACCCCGAACTTTACGATATGGTCATTCCGGCAGATAAGAAAGGGGTAGATGCGATTGCGGCCCTTATTAAGGAGAACGCGGACAAAGATGTAGTCAAACGTACGGAACGTTCCAAAAAGGTGGTTAATGACTTCCTACTTGGGGCCAGGGTGGGTGTGGCCCTGGCTAAAGAAGGGCACAATGTGGGCGTGAAGGCTGAGGATGGAGCGATCACCCTGACAATGAACAAACATGTTCTGATGCTGAGCAGGCTTGAGGAAGAGCTCAAGGCAATTGCAGACAAGGTGCCCGGCGTCAAGTCAGTGGAGACCAAAGTGGGGGCAGATTTTTATCAGACGGACGTCTACCGCAAGCACGATTTCGAGTTGCCTTCAAAGGTACTCCTCGTGGACGACGAGCGTGAGTTTGTCCAAACTCTGTCCGAGCGGCTACTCATGCGCGATATGGGCTCGGCCGTGGCCTACGACGGTGAGTCGGCCCTGAGCCTGGTCGAGGAGGATGAGCCCGAGGTCATGATCCTGGATCTCAAGATGCCAGGCATCGACGGCATCGAGGTCTTACGGCGGGTGAAGGAGACCAACCCGGAAATCGAGGTGATCATTCTCACAGGCCACGGGTCTGAGGCAGACAAAAAAGTGTGCATGGAACTCGGTGCGTTCGCATATCTTCACAAACCGGTGAATATTGATATACTCAGTGAGACCCTCAAAAAGGCCAACGAGAAGGTACAGCGCAAGAAGAATCAAATGAAGCATTAATGGAATTTGGGATATGTCGCTAATTAATAGAATCAAACCGAAATTCTGGGATTATCGAGACATGGCGTCGGTCCCTTATAGGGCCACGTGCCAATTTCGTCGCCTCTGGTATGGCGTGATTCTACTCACGTCTGCGGTCGCCCTTTTTCCCCTGATCTTCCTGGCCGTTATCGATTACAAGGCAACGCAGCATGATATCGAATCCGAAATCCTTCTTCGCACCTCACGGCTGGTCTCAAATACCCGCAGGACCATCTCTTATTTTTTAGAGGAACGCAAATCCGCGCTTGATTTCGTTGTCCATGACAACAGCTTTGAAAAGTGCGCAAACCCCGATCGGCTGGATGGAATACTCAGTAATCTCAAAAACGCCTTCGGCGGATTTAAGGATATTGGACTGATTGGCCCTCTCGGCCTTCAGAGGTTCTATGTCGGTCCTTACAACCTCAAGGGTAAGGATTACAGTGATCAGGAGTGGTATCAACAGGTGGTTGAACGAGGCGAATATATCAGCGATGTGTTCTTGGGCTTCCGTCATGTTCCCCATCTTATTATTGCAATCAAATACACCTCAGAAAGCGGCTCATATTGTGTGCTCAGGGCCACCTTAAATACGGAACAATTCAACGACATCCTCTCCCACCTTGAGATGGCAGGTCAAGGGGATGCCTTCGTCATCAATCACCAGGGGATTCTCCAGACCCCGTCTCGCTTTCATGGGAAGGTCTTTCAAAAAATCTCTTTGCCTATACCGGAGTATGCCCACAGGACCCGGGTATTTGAATGGGAAACAGCCGATGGTGTCCCTCTCATTATCGGCTACAGATACATATCAGACACCCCTTTCATCCTGATGGTTACCAAGCAAAAAACAGAGCTCATGAAGCCCTGGTACAACACCCGCAAGGAGCTCATCGGGTTCCTGATCATCAGTGTCATGTTTATCCTGCTGGTCATTTTTGGCGGCACTACCTATCTGGTGAACAGGATATATATGGCTGATCAGAGGCTGATCATGACCCTGCACAACGTGGAATACTCCAACAAAATGGCCTCCATCGGGCGATTGGCAGCAGGGGTGGCCCACGAGATAAACAACCCTCTGGCCGTCATTAACGAAAAGGCTGGGCTCATCAAGGATCTACTCACTATCAAAAAAGAATATGAAAAGAATGACGCCTTAGCGGGTTCAATAGAAGTTATCATCTCTTCAGTGGAACGCTGCGGCAGGGTAACCAAAAGACTCCTCGGTTTTGCTCGCCACATGGATGTGAGTATCCAGTCAATTCGTCTGGATGAGATGGTTCAGGAGGTTCTTGAATTCTTGCACAAAGAGGCAGAATATAGGGCGATCGCAATTTCACTCCATTTCTCCGATGAGATTCCAAGAATAGAGACAGACGCGGGTAAGTTGCAACAGATCCTATTAAATATCATCAACAACGCCTTCGCGGCCATGGAAAAAGGCGGCCGTCTCGACATTACAGCCGAAATGGCCGGACAAGAGATGGTCTCGATCACGATCTCTGATGACGGGTGCGGTATCGCTGAGGCAAATCTAAAACAGGTCTTCGAGCCTTTTTTTTCCACAAAAACCGTTGAGGGAGGAACGGGACTTGGTTTGTCCATAACCTACGGTCTTGTCCGGGAGCTGGGCGGATCCATTGACGTTAAGAGCAAGGTGAATAAAGGCACGGACTTCACCATCGTTTTGCCCCTTACAATTGGCGAAAAGGAGAAGATGGATACATGAGAGTACTCTTAGTAGACGACGAAAAAGAACTGGTGAGCACCCTGGCAGAACGGCTTGCCATCAGGAGCATCGACTCAGACTGGGTCACAGATGGTGAAGATGCGTTGAAGCTGGTGGAGACGCATTGTTATGATGTGGCTGTGCTGGATATAAGGCTTCCCGGTATCAGCGGGCTCGATCTACAAAAAAAAATGAAACTGAAATGTCCCGACCTGAAATTTATATTTATGACCGGGCATGGTTCACTGGGTGATTTTCAGGCCGGTGCTACAGAGGCGGGCACAGATTACTATCTGGTAAAACCGGTCGGTATTGATGAACTTATAGAGAAGATGAATAATCTGATGAGCGCATAAGGAGAACAACGATGAATGACAGTTTGGACGTAAGAGAGGAAACCGCGCTTCGGTTTTTTGGGAACATTAGCACCTCCATCTCCCATGAAATCAAAAATGTCCTGGCCATCATTAACGAAAACGCAGGCCTTTTGGAAGATTATAACCTCATGGCAGAAAAGGGAATCCCGCTCAACCCGGAACGGATTAAAACGCTGGCGGAAACGGTTATGACGCAGATCAGGAGGGCAGACGGCCTTGTAAAAAACATGAACAAATTTGCTCACAGTGTGGACGAGGCCAGCAAAACCGTTGATCTAAGAGAGATTCTGGAACTTGTGGTAGCACTTTCATCCCGATTTGCCGCCATTAGAGGTGTGGGACTGGAGTTACAACCCTCTTCAAGCGCCGTGTCCATCCTCTCATCACCTTTTTTTCTCGAAAACCTCATCTGGCTTGTCCTGGATTTTGCCATGAACGCTACTGGAAATGGGAAAATCGTCGGCCTTTTTGCCGAAAAAAAAGAGGACGGGGCCAGAGTCATATTCACTCAACTCGACGCCCTTGGGAAAGCGCAGAAGGACGAATTTCCTACTGAAAGGGAAAAGTCATTGCTCCATATCCTTAATGCCGAAATTTCCTTGGACCATCGGGCAGGTCAAATCTTCATTGACCTGCCAACAGAGATAACTTTATAAAAAGATCGCTTACAGCTGAAAATTATTTATTCCAGGCTAAACTTGACCAGATAAAGAGTACAACAATGAATGAAAGAGTATTACTCTTAGATGATGAAAAGGATTTCGTGGAGGCCATGGCCGAACGAATGCGGGCGAGAGGGATGGAGGTTACGGCCATCACATCTCCAAGTGAGGCACTAAAGAGGGTCCGCGAGGAGTCGTACGACGTCATCGTCATGGACTTCATGATGCCTGAAATAGATGGCCTTGAAGCCATCAAAGAACTTAAGAGGATTAATCCCGATCTCCAGATCATCCTTCTCACGGGGTATGCCACCATGGAGAAAAAAATCGAAGCAAAGAACCTGGGCGCCACGGATCTGGTGGAAAAACCTGCGGATATCGATACCCTAACGGATAAGATCAGGAAGACACATGAAAAGAGTGAAACACTTCTTCATTAGATGATAGCGGTATTTGTTTAGAAGCAGGAAGCAAAGTATTGGAAATCAAAATATGAAATCAATGGTACCTGAAAAAGCGTTGCATCTGGAAATGATGAAGAAGGGTAAATTCGATGTCCCGGATTTCATTTATGTCCCGGCAAAAGACTTCAGGGATGAGAAATTTGAAAAATTAGAGCGATTTCTTAGCGCCCATCCTGAAGGTTTCAAGGTCATCGCGCGGAGTGCGCATCCGGATGAGGAGGCCTTCAAGCCCGGAACCTTTGATTCCCTTGAAACCTATGCAGATATAGCAGGTATAAAATACGCGAGAAAACGGATCATAAAACTGGCCAGCACCGCGAGCAGACTATCCATTTTACGGCAACAAAAGTTCAATAACGCGCCACATCTGGATATAGAAAAAATGGGTGTCCTCGT
>Ga0222699_1000387_pt1 | contig 16338 bp, 17 predicted proteins | sample AntAcemetage1452_FD_179824 | JGI IMG/M metagenome (GOLD analysis project Ga0222699, IMG submission 179824) | Saline water microbial communities from Ace Lake, Antarctica - #1452 | ecosystem: Environmental > Aquatic > Non-marine Saline and Alkaline > Saline | place: Antarctica: Ace Lake...
ACCCTGATGCCTTTCAGCTATTTCCTTTACAATGGCCAACCCTAAACCGGATCCTGCCTTGCCTTTGGATGTTTCACTCCGTTGAAACAGCTTAAAAAGCTCCTCTTTGTCTTCCCCCTTTATACCCACCCCGTCGTCGCTGAAGGAAAAGATATGGAATACCTTGTCTTCTTTGTATCCGATTTTTACTTCGTGCAGGTTGTCGCCGCCATACTTTAGCGCGTTATCCACAAAGTTCCTGAAAACCCTCATGAGGTCCAGCCTGTCAACAGTAATTTCCGGGAGGATGTCAGGCTCTAACCACCTGATTCGGCGTTTTCTGAGTCTGTCAGAGAATTCATTTTTGATTTCTTCCGTGATCTCTTTCATATTGACATTTTCAAGATTGATGGGCGCTTCTTTTGAGGCAATGTAGGCATTGATTTCTTCCAGGAGCACCACCATTTGCTCGGCGGTCTTCAGGATTTGGTCACAATAGGCACTCCCCCTTTCATCCAGGACTTCTTTGTATTTTTCTTTTAGTCGTTTAGCAAAACCATATACTCCGATGGCCGGGCTTTTGAGATCATGGGAAACGGAATAGGAGAAAAATTTTATCATTTCCATTTTTTCTTTCAGTATTTGGCTTTTGTTTTTGAGGTCTCCGTACAGCCTTGCATTATTGGCAGCCACGGCTATTTGATTGCCAATCGCCATAAGGAGATCGACTTTGTTCTGGTCGAGCTGTATCCTCTCACTTGTCGCAAGATTCATCACACCCACGACATTGTCCATGTTGATTAGAGGCACGCAAATGATGATTTTAAACCCTTTGCCTGAAAGAAGAGACTCCCTTTTTTTGTCTTCCAATTCAGAAATATGCTGGGCGATAAAGGACTTTGTTCGAACGGCCTTGCCCGAAAAGCCATCACTGATATTCATTTTTTCAAGGCCTTCTATTTCTATTCCTTGATGAGCTGCAAGGCTCAGACATTGACCCCCACCATCCATGAGATAGATTCTACCCGCTTCCACATCAAAGTATTCCAAGACCCTGGACAGAACGCCTGCCAGAAGGTCTTTGGATTCCATGGAGGTGGACAAGAAATTGCTTATTTCCAGGAGGATGGATAATTCCCTGTTTCTCTTCTTCAGTTTTGTCTCACTGAACTTTATAGATATATACTTCTTGTTTGAAAGCATGATTCTGTCTTCTCCTTATTCAAGATCATTTCAGTTGAAAGCGGTTTCGCGGTGATTCATACCGTTGACAGGTTTAAGCAGGCCTTCCATATCAGGCCTAATCAGACGGGCAGGTATCTCTGCCTGCCCCGCTTTCCGCAAGGCTCGTATGATATCTTCCCTTGCCACAATCCCGACAACGCAATCATTTTCGACCACAGTGAAGCTCTTGTGACGAGTGTCAATCATATGTTGGAGTACCCTTGTAAGCGGCGTTTCCGGATGAACAACACGAGGATCCTTCGTCATTACCTTGGAGATCTTTTGATCCATAATGGCGTTATAGTGAGGAATCTTGCTCTTCTCGGTGAACGCAAAGGCTTTCAGAAGATCAAGCTTGCTGATCAACCCTATGAGCCGGTGGCTCTTATCAACCACCGGAAGCCCGTTGAAATCGTGTTCTTCAAAGATGGCTTCCACATCTGATAGCGTGACGTGTTTGTCAACGGCTATGGGATCCGATGTCATAACGTCTCTGACTTGATAATACATAAATTCATACATGTTAATTCTCCTTTTGTTCTTAATCCAAATCCTATCCCTCGATTGAAGACATCTATCGTTGGGATGAAACTTCCCGAATATGAAAAGAACAGATGAGTAAGCGTCAAACGTGTTACGATGCCAGCTCGGAGGCCCTTTCTCCCGTGAATACGAGATGCCCTGGTTTGCCTTTCAGCAAATGAAGATTATTTCGGAACACGCTTCTGCCAAAGGGCACAATGGACTTCACGCAACTGGTATGGATGAATATCCTTGAAGCCTTAGGGCTATTCTTGCTTAGCAGATGCAAGAGTTGATGTGCCGAGGAACCATCAAAATCACCCATTAATTTGAGATGTACGTTATCACTGTTCCTGTGGATTAGTATCTTGAAATTGGATGCCATTGAGATACCCCCCTTTTTCACCAACTACCCGTGGTTTCATCGCCGAACTTTGCCTTAAAGGCCTGGAGAACGATCTCCGCAGCCCACTGCGGCTCACTTATATAGTCAAAATTGATAACTATATCAAATTCATACGGGGATGCGTCCTTTTTGCCATACACAGTCTTAAAGAACTCCTTCTGTTCCTTGTCTATTTGATCTAATTTGCTTTCGGCCTCCTTTTTTTGCACGTTGAAAATTTTAGCCAATCGGCTGATGCGATGCCCCTTGGAACAGATACATCTCACCGCTAACACACGGCCACGCGGCAGGAGCAGATGTGCCCCCCTCCCCACAAAAATGGTGGGTTCTAAACCGGCCATAGAATAGACGGCACTGAACAGATTTCGGGCATAATCGCTTTTTATGAAAGCCTTTTCCCCGAAGACAAAGGATAAAAACTCGTTTATTTTACCTGGATAACGTTCGTCAAAAATGGCGACTGTTTTTTTACTTAACTTCGCTTGACTCGCTATGTGCTCAAGGATTTCCCTGTCAACCACGCAATATCCCATTTTTTCCGCAAGAATATCAGCCACTTCCAACGCCCCGACGCCTATCTTGCGAGAAAAACAGATCGCAGCAGGCATCGTCGGCTTAGGCGCCTCCCGTTTCTCTTTGAGCCCCCTTTCGTCCCATTCGCGGATGTACCTATCCGCCAACTCTGCGGCATTTAGCCGCGTCTTCCCGTAAGTCCCTGGCGTGTATTCCGTGTCTCCCATATATATTGTCATAGCAACCTCCTTTGATTTGGTTTTCCTTCTATCAGGTTTACAGTGATCGTTTCGCGGGCTGTAAATCATCACATTGTTGTTCATGTTTCTTCACCAACCGGGTTAAAGATTCTTCAATGGTTTGGGTGGTAAAGGGCTTCTCGATGAAATCCTGAATCCCTAACCTCATTCCCTCTGAAACAACATCCTCACTCCTGTAGGCAGTGATGAGTATTGTCATGATATGAGGCTGCGTATCTTGAATGTATCTGAGAAACTCCAGACCATCCATGCCGGGCAATCTGTAGTCGGTGATTAGAATGTCATAGTCATGGTTCTTCAGCGCTTCCATGCCCTCTTCGGCAGTCTCAAGTGCCGTTAGGTGGCATCCCTCACTTTCAAAAAACATACTCAGGGAATCTCTGATCCATTCATCATCATCGATAAGTAATATTTCCATGCTTTTTAGTTTGTTAAACAGATCCATCTTTAGCCTTTCACGCGTGAAAAATTTGGAACAATACAAACATGTATCTCAATTTATTTGTATTCCCTTAATTTTTCCCGAAACTCAGGTTCGTTGATAATCCTAGATAGTAGCTCATCCTCGCATTTGAGACAATTTTCCAAATCTCTCATGCAACAGTTCAAAAGCCTCTTGATTCCTAACATTGAGCGGAGGGGTTTCTGTGCAAAATCCCGGGCTATCCTCAGTGCCTCTTCGTTAAGTTTATCCGAAGGAACAACCTGTTCCACAATACCAAGTCTCAGGGCCTCGTCGGCAGAAATATCTTTGTCGGAGAGCAATACCTTAGATGCTTTACTTGAACCCAATATTCTGGACAGGAAAAATGCCCCACCTCCCTTTGGCACCAGCCCAAGGTCGAGATACGGATTCTGGAAGACACTGGTATCTCCTATTATCCTGTAATCACAGGCAAGGCTAACATTCATGTGGAGAGAAATGACCTTACCGCTGTCAGCATGAATAACCATCTTGTTAAAATCAACCATTTTCAAGACGAATTGGTTAACTGCATTGTATAGCCTTTCGAAATCTGTTTGACGAAATCCTGCTTGAAAATGCTGACGGTAGAATCGAATATACTCTTCACTGCCGATCTTTTTTGGTGAGCCGATGATGAGAAGAACTTTGATAGCATCACTTTTCGAAACGAGATCAAGATAATCAAGCAACAGGGCCTTCTCGTCCAGGTCTGTCGTGCGATGGAGTAGGTTCTCTTTGAGGCTGAGTACGATGATATCTTCAACTCTTTTCCCGGAAAAGAAATCATACGTCACATCAAGGTTTTGATCTTTTTTCATTTTCATGCCTCCTTTCACCTGCTTATTTAAGTTGGTATTTCACTGGGTAACGAAAGACCGTAGCCCGTATAAACCGGATGCGGGGAGTTGAGATCCCAGAAAATTTTCCGGAGAGAGCCCATAATGTCAAAGAGGCCCTCTGAAAAAGAGGGATCAAACCCGGTCTAAAAATCGTGAAATGTGATATCTGTCTCACCTTTTGGCAACGGGATGATAAAAACGGGTTTTCTCACTCGCCGCAGGACCTTTTTGGTCATACTTCCCAAATATGTATCCCTTATGATGCCCTTTCCATGGGTTCCCATGACGATTGCATCGCATTCCAACTCATCCACCTTCTTGAGTATTTCATCCGCCGGGTAGCCCCGACACACCTCTATGGATTCGACCCTGTTCACGGTTTTGGGATCATTCTCAAGCTCCTTATGACAAAATACTTTCAGTCGTTTTCTGATTCGATCCAACACGTGGGTTACAGTTTCATCTAAAATCTTCTTTTGTTGCTCTTCATTAAGGTAGGTTTGTATCACAGCTTGGGCAGAGGAAAGCGACCCTTCCAATACGTGCAAGATGATAATTTTGGCGTCATGTTTTTTTGCAAAGTTTATGGCATGACGAAACGCATAGGCAGAATTGTCGGAAAGATCTGTAGTATAAAGAATCTTTTGAATTTCAGGCATCATGGCATTAGCCCCCCTGTTTTTATGTTTATTGAAAATTACGACCAACCTGTTTTCTCTTCTGCATCTACCTTTGCATAAGGCATGCCACTTAATCGTGATCCGGATAAACACTTTATATTCGGATAGTTAGCCATATAGGCCCTTATAAACAGCACTGCAAGGGCAGCAGATTTAGGAAAATTGCTAAATCTCATTTAGAATAATTTCGAAATCAAAAGATCAACACAAACAACACCAATAGGAATGGGACGTAAGGAGAATGACAAATTAAGGGGGAGCTGTTGGAGAATTGTGAATTAAGTCAATCGGGTTGAACGGGGTCTATTTTGTTTGCAGTTTTTTATGGTGGTAACGGAAGGTGTGATGATTCATGTTAAGGAGCTTGGCTGCCTTGCTTTCATTGCCAGCAGCCATATTTAGGGCCGCTTCAATATAATGCCTGTTCAGGGACTCCTGGAGCGCAGAAAGGTCGATACCTGTAGCCGGAAGGGGGGGAAATGCCGTTTCACTCTTCATCTGTTTGGGCCCTTCAGCCCCATACGATCCCTTAATGCCAAGATCCTTATCTTCTAATTCGGGTCCTTTCCCGATGAGAACCCCTCTTTCAATAACGTTTTTCAGTTCGCGAACATTCCCCGTCCAGTTGTACGCCATTAATACGCTCTCAGTCCGGGGAGAAATGCCGGTAAATGTCTTCCCGAATTTGCGGCTGAATTCGTATAAAAAATGCCTGGCAATCTGAAGAATATCATCGCGGCGTTCATTCAAAGAGGGGACCTGGACTTTAATCACTCCCAGCCGGAAATAGAGGTCTTTTCTAAACCGCTCTTTTTCTATCATAGTGTCTAAGTCTTTGTTGGTGGCAGAGACTACTCTGGTCTGGATTCGTCGTTTTTTTGTTCCCCCTACCCTGTAAAATTCACCCTCTTCAAGAAATCGAAGGAGCTTTGCCTGGGCCTCCAGGCTCAAATCGCCTACCTCATCCAGAAAGAGGGTCCCACTTGCGGCCTCTTCGATTAAGCCCTTTTTGCCTGAAGTGTTTGCCCCGCTAAAGGCCCCTTTTTCATACCCAAAGAGCTCACTCTCAATCAGGTCCTTTGGAATGGCCGCACAGTTCACGGTCATCAAGGGGCCTTTGAAATTGGGGCTTCTGTAATGGATGGCACTGGCAAGCAATTCCTTGCCTGTGCCGGTCTCCCCAAGGATTAGAATAGGGGTGTCCGGACTCTTGGCCACCATCCCTATAAATTCCATTACATCCTGGATAGCTTTGCTCTCCCCTATGAAGCATGGAAGGTTCTCCTTGAGATAATTCTCCTGTAGGTTCTGAATCTCCTTCCTCAACCTGATGGTTTCAAGGGCATTATGAATGGTAACCTCGAGGCCATCCATGTGAAGCGGTTTCACCACATAATCGTAGGCACCGAGCTTCATTGCGGTGATCCCTGTACCGATATCTTCATATGCGGTGATCATAATAACCATCATATCGGGGTAGAGGCCCTTAATTGTGCCAAGGGCCTTAATCCCGTCCATGCCCGGCAATCCGATGTCCAGCAGGACAAGGTCTGGAGGCCCATTTTCCATGGCATCAATGGCGGTCTCGGCTGTAGAAAAGGTCTCCACCTGGTAGTCTGCTTCAAGGGCCATGCTGACCCCTTCTCTTATGGTCTGTTCATCATCAACGATATATATGGAATAAATCATCTGGTTCGCCATCCTTTTTCAAAACCATCTAACGCCTCCCTGTCTTTCAAGTCCAAAGTGCCTAATACCCAGTACCTAATACCCAATACCCGGATGTTCTTTTATTGGCATTTCGATCGTAAATTTCGCACCGCCCCATTTGCTTTCAGACACAGTCAGCGATCCATCGTGATCCGTAATAATTCTGTGGCACAGGCTAAGGCCGATCCCCGTGCTTTCAGTTTTGGTGGTATAAAAGGGATCAAATACCTTTCCTCTCAAATTCAAAGGAACGCCAGGGCCGGAATCGGAAGTCCTCACCAAAATACGGTTATTCTCTACAGACGAAGTGACCTTTATTTGTTTTGCGCCATCCACATTTTTCATGGCTTCAGCGGCATTGGTAATCAGATTTAAGATAACCTGCTCGATCAACTGCGGATCTGCGTGGACCATTGGCAGGTCCTCAGCCAGGTCTTTTTCAATCTGAATACCTCTTTTACGTAAGGTGACAGAGGAAAGGCCAATCGCATCTTCAACAGGCTGATTTATGCCCGTCAAAACTAACCTTGGTGTGCTCGGTTTGGAAAAATCCATGACTTTCCTGATCACGGACTCAATTTTATTTGAAGCCGACTGGAGCTGCCTGAGAATCTGCTTTACCTTCCCTAAACTCTCCTCCTTATCGTAAAGTTTTTCCAAGGTGTTCAAATAGATATTGATACCAGAGAGGGGATTTCTTATTTCATGGGCAATGCCGGCGGCTACACGCCCTAAGGAGGACATCTTATCCTGAGTCCTCAAGAAAGTTTCCAGCTCTTTGGCGCGGGTAATATCCATCATATTGACTAATATGGCGCCTTTTCCTTGATACTCGATTGAACTCGCCTGGCATTGTACCCATTTTAAATCGAGGTTGGTTCCCCTTTTCTCCGGAGGATAAAACCTGAAGTCCGTTTCCTGGGTTTGAACCATTTTTGAAGTCATACTCCTGTAAAACGCCGCCACTTTTCCAATATCATCCGGATAGATGCTCTCAATTTCTACCAATTTTGTCTTTCGGGGTAAGGGTCCAAGGAGTTTCTCCTGTACGGGGTTTTGATAAACGACCTGGTCATTTTGAATAATGGAAATCCCAGTAATTGAATTTTCTACCAAATCACGAAACCGCTTCTGCGTCTGAATTAGCTTCGCCTCTGTCTGTTTGCGGTCGCTGATATCCTGCAGGGTTTCTATCGCTCCAATGATCTTTCCCTTTTCGTCCTTCAATGGCGCCGCCGTGAAAAAAAGCCATCGGCCCTTTTCCCCTATGGCAGGAAAAAAATCTTCAGCCTCGTATGCCCCATCAATAACAGCAGATTCACGACACTTGTCCGCGTAATGTACAGCCATTTCCTTCCCTGACGCATTCTCAACTATCAGGTCGGCCATAGACAGTCTCTTTGCAGGATAAAAAGCCATCCATTGGTTCCGGGTTCCGACAATTTCATTAGCAGAAATACCTGTCAAATTCTCGCAAGCCCTGTTCCAATGGGTGATGTTGTGCTCGTTGTCAATTACAAAGGTTGGTACCGAGCTTCTCTGAATGATACGCTCTTCAATTTTCCGCTGAGATTTCTCCATACGTCTGAGCTCAACGACTTCCATTTTTAACGTCTTGACCTTTTGTTCCAATTCTTCATAGGTTAGTTTTTTGGACATCGGAAACCCCTCCATAGCCGTCAAACCAAGAAGCTCATATGAATCCCGATTTACGCTAACGTGTATGAGCCTTTACGTCAAGGCAAAAGCCCCTGCCTCAGGTAGAGGCAAGGGCTTTAGAAGGCCGGTGTCCGGAGAAGCACTCAAATCTTTGTCAATGTTTCCTTAAAAAATCTCCCGCCTGTTTTCACGATGGTCCACTACGTAGAGCAGGGTGGCGTTTTTACGGATATCATCCTCGAGTTGCGGGAGTTTGTCGCGCTCAACGCCGAGCATCCTGATGAAGACCTTTCTGTAGCCTTTGGGCACATGCTCATAGGTGCTCAGGATGCTCACCATGCGGCCCCCGTAATGTCGGATAATATCGGCAACATCCTTAATCGTTCCGGGAAGGTCTTCGACCTGAAAGGCAAACTGAATCCCTCTCTTTCCTACCCCGGTCAGAGAAATCAAGACCCTGAACATGTCTCCCTTGGTAATAGTTCCGACAACCTTACCGTCCTGACCTACCACGGGCGCACCGGAGATCCTGTTCTTCATAAGGACCTCTGCGGCCTCCTCCACGGTGAAATCAAAGGGCACGGTAATCGGATCTTTGGTCATAATGTCTTTGACCTTGATCTTCGAGATTAGAAAAAGAAGCTCATGTATCTCAAGGGTAGTGGCGTCTGAGGCAGAGGATCTTTTCAGATCCCTGTCCGTGACGATCCCCACCAACTTTCCCTTTTTCATCACCGGCACCATGCCGATATCATACTCTTTCATGAGATCCATGACTTTATTCATTGAATCGTTCACGTCGGTGGTAATAACCGTCTTGCTCATCCAATTTTTTACTAACATTGTAACACCTCCTCTCAGCCAGGATATGGGCCAAGGAAATTTGAATTTTGCTTGCACCTATCAATACAACATATTGTAACATACTGCAACCAACGTGCCAGATATATGAAAACGAATAATAATATATAACTACTTAATTTGACATAAAGTATTAGAATGCAGCAGAGGTTAACAAAGGGAGTTCTTGAAGGGGATTTGTCGGTTTTTTTTACAGATTGTAAAGGGTGGGATAGATGAGGGGTATACGGGTTGCGAGTTGCGAGTTACGGGTTGCGCGGGTTGCGGGTTGTTTTCCTTACGCCTTGAGCCTTCAATACTCGATACTGGATACTCGATACTGGATACTTGTTGTAACGTAGTGGAAATCCCGAGGCGGGACTCACTTCCCCGCTACAAACGGGATAAATAGGCACTTTTCCGGTTTATCCGGTTTAGACCTATTTCAGAAAGCGCCGCCGCTTTTTCTTATAAGGAGCTTGGCTTCAGCCTGTCTGATTCTCTCTTCCTGTTCGTCTTTTCTCTTCCTCGCGCCCTGTAATTTAGCGGTCAGATCGTCGAACTCCGCCGGCTTCATAAGATAATCAAAGGCACCCAACTTCATCCCCTCAACAGCGGTTTCGGTGCTGCCGTGTCCCGTAAGCATGATGACCTCGACCAATGGGAACCGCTTTCTTATCTCTCCCAATGTTTCCATGCCATCCATGCCGGGCATCTTGATATCCAGGATAACTACATCGATGTTGGTTTTTTCTAAAGTATCGAGACATTCTTTTCCACTATATGCAGCGGAAACTTTTTCTCCTGCTTCCTGCAACCTCAAAGAAAGCATCTCCACGAAGTCTTTTTCGTCATCGACTAAAAGCACTCTTGTAGGTATTCTGACCATGGCTTATTCCTCCTCCTCTATTTCTATTCAGTGTCTGATCGTAAACTCCCTGTTTTAAAGAAACGTTTTTTGCGATCCGCCACCCTAAATTGTCCCTCAACTCTTGTCCTATTCACCCTCCGCATCAGGATATCTCGGGAGTCTTATACAAAAGCTCGTTCCCTGGCCTAACTGGCTCTCCACGTCAATTTCTCCACCTAATTTCTCGATAATACTGCGGGTAACAAAAAGTCCAAGACCTGTTCCTTCACCAGGGGGCTTTGTGCTGAAGAACGGCTCAAAGATCTTTTTCAGGTGTTCCTTGGGGATACCCCGGCCAGTGTCTTGTATTGTGAGTGCCACCCTATCATCAACCGGTTCGAGCGTTGCCGTGATCTTGCCCCCGGGCCCGGTTGCATGAACGGCATTGGTTATGATATTAATCAGGACCTGCCTCAATTTGTAGGGATCGGTCCATATGGCGCTAATAGCAGGATCAATCACCTGAATAATCTCAACATCCCTGTTTGCAGCCTCTTTGTGGAGCAGCTCCACTGTTTCACCCACCAGTTCCTTCAAATCCACCTCAGAAAGGGTAGAATCGGTTTGTTTGACAGATCCTAAGAGTTGAAGGGTAATCCGCTTGGCCCTTTCCACCCCCTTTTCTATCTTGCCCAAGGCCATTTCAAAATCGGCCTTGCGTGGTATGTCGGCAAGTTTTTCTTTGTCGAGGATAGACTTCATCCAGCCTGTGGATTCCCTGATAATTGCTAAGGGATTATTGATTTCATGGGCCACACCGGCGGCTAATGTACCCAAAGAGGCCAATCTTTCGGTGGCTATCATCTGCTGCTCCATTTTGGACCTGAAGTCTGCCTCTTTCTGTTTTTCCTCCTCCCTGACGAGCTTTTCATGGGCCTGTCTGATTTTGCCCAATAGGTGTTCTAACTCTATCGGCTTGCTCAGATAATCAAACGCCCCTGTCTTAATCCCGTCCACCCCGTCCTGGGTGGTTGCATGACCGGTCAGCATGATAACTTCGGTCTTGGGATGCTTTTTTTTGATATGATGAAGGGTCTCGATACCGTCCATGCCAGGCATTTTTACATCTAAGACAACCACATCCACACGATTTTTTTTAAGGATCTCTAAACACTCCTCCCCGCTTGCCGCCTGTTTCGTGTCTATACCCCGTTTCATCAGCCGTTTGGCAACTGTCCGCCGGAAGTCATCTTCATCATCAACGAGAAGGAGGCGTACTCTTTCCATATATCCCAGCGTCCTCTAATCCAAGAACTATGTTACACCAATCCTAATATCTTCCACCATACTACCGCAACCAAGATCAGAATTCCTAAAAGAATCGGCGTGGCCACAAGACCGACTTTTGTGAGATCGGATGCCTTGAAATACCGGTAGCTATAGGCAATAGCATTGGGCGGGCAACCGATGACGAGAAGCATGGCAAAAGAGGTGGCGGTTCCGAGGCAAAGCGCGATTACCCTGGGATCAACCCCTTCCAACTGGGCCATCGGGATCACTATCGGCAATATAAGGGCCGCGGCAGCCACATTGGCCATGGCATTTGTCACAAGGGCCCCGAAAACGCCTACGCCCACAAAGAGGAGCAACCAGCCTCCCCCCTGGACCAGGGGGAAGAAGAGATTTGCGAAATAAGTAGCAGCGCCAGAGTAGCCCATGGCAAGGCCCAATGAGATACCACCTCCGAATATGAACAGGGCCGTTCCCCATTCAAGATTTTTGTGGATATCATCCCATTCAAGGATTCCGAACAGGACCAGGGCCGCTACCGCTGACATCCCTGTCACAGAATAGTGCATACCGTGCAATCCCTTTGTCAACCAGGCAATAAATGCCAGGCCTATAATAATGAGGGTCTTTTTTTCCATTGAGGTCCAGGGGCCAAGATCTTCGTCAAAATCAGGGAGCTTAAACTTGGGGTCAGGCCTGAACACAAAATAGACGATTAGCACAGCAACAGGCACAGTGAGAATTGCGGCCGGCATGGCGTACTTTATCCATTCAAAAAAACTGATTTCTATGCCCGTGAATTCGTGAAGGAAGGCTGCCGAGACCATACACCGGCCACCGCCTATGAGAGTCCCCATGCCCCCACAGGAGCAGGCAAAGGGGAGGGACAGCATCATGAATTTTGCCGTATTTGTATGCGGCTCTATACCGACGGCCCTCATTAGTGGGAGCATGGTAATGATACCTATGGCGCATGCGGCTGCATCATGCATAAAGGAGGACGAGATACCGAGCCCCATGGAGATAATAAAGGTAAACTTGACCACGCTGTTGCCGGCCTTCTTGACAATGAAATACCCTAATCTCTTGGTCAGCCCTGCCTTATCGAGAGAAATAGCAAAGATCAGACAGCACATGATAAAGATAACCACCGGATGCATATAGGGCGCCCAGGCCCCTTTCACATCTGTTATGCCCATCAAGACCAAAAAGACACCGATGCAGATGGCCGTAATCTCAAGGGGGATTGGTTCAACGACAAAGAGAAAGACAAGCACCGCCAATACGGCTAAGAACCTCATGGCCTTGGGCGAGAGGCCGTTGATATAGTCAACCTCAATTCCCGGCATGTTAAGACTTCTGGCCGTTTCTTCCAAAAAGGCCGCAGTAGACTCCTTGGTGCCCGGATTTTTTGCTTCAACAATATACCCCTTATCTTTCCCTTGTTCATCAGGGATCAGGGTGAAGTTCTGGCTGATTTGCTGAAGGAATTTCTGATCTATATCACCGGTTATCTTGAATTTGGTTCCTTCCGGTCTTGGTAATAACATGACAATAGCACCGATCGCGAATGCCAGACAGAGCTGAAACCCCTTCGATTTTAAGAACATTTCTCCTCCCTAAGCGTTAATGCGGCAATAGATCTAATGTGCCTGGATTAAAGTTTGTTTTACCTGTAATTTTGGTCATTTCAAGCAGTGCAACGGCCAGGGGCCGGACAACAGGGAATAGGAATATATCATCATGTGCCAAATTTCACAATCATATACAAGCTTTTTTATTCGCAGTCAATAGTCATTTCTTTATTTATAGACACTTGATTATTCTCTTGCAATAGCATCATGCAATGCCGTCCTCAGTTGATCTATGGTGCCCATCCGGTCCAACCCAGTACTCCCAGTCATAGGTAAACCCTGCAACGGCACCGAATTGCTCTTCACTCTCCCTCAGCGCCTCCTTTGTCTGTTTGTGCTCGCAGACTTCGTTTTCTAACTCCTTAACCCTTTGTTCCAATTCCTCATAGGTTGCTTTCTTAGCCATCAGAAAATCCTCCATGGAGACAGAAAACGGCAATATGGCCTTTGCATCAAGGGAAAAGCCCCTGCCGTAGTTAGAGACAGGAGCTTTTGAAGGCCGGTGTCCGGAGAAGCGCTTAAGTCTTTGCCCGTGTTTCTCTAAAAAATCTCTCGCTTGTTTTCGCGGTGATCCACCACGTAAAGCAGGGTGGCCTTTTTTCGGATATCATCTTCCAGTTGCGGGAGTTTGTCGCGCTCAACACCGTACATCCTGATGAAAACGTTCCTGTACCCTTTGGGAACATTCTCATAGGAACTCAGGATGCTCAGCATGCGGCCCCCGTAATGTCGAATAATATCGGCAACGTCCTTAATTGTTCCGGGAAGGTCTTCAACCTGAAAGGCAAACTGAATCCCTCTCTTTCCCACCCCGGTCGAAGAAATCAAGACCCTGAACAGGTCTCCCTTGGTAATAGTCCCGACAACCTTACCGTTCTGATCTACCACCGGCGCACCGGAGATCCTGTTCTTCATAAGGATCTCTGCCGCTTCCTCCACTGTGAAATCAAAGGGCACGGTGATCGGATCTTTGGTCATAATTTTCTCGACCTTGATCTTCGAGATTAGATAAAGAAGCTCATGTATCTCAAGGGTAGTGGCGTCTGAGGGAGAGGATCTTTTCAAATCCCTGTCCGTGACGATCCCCACTAACTTTCCCCTTTTCATCACCGGCACCATGCCTATATGGTCAACGAGCGGTTTCCCCCAATATCTATTCGAGGATATATACATCCGGGTAGTCCATAAGCTTCAGAGTCGTGGCAATGACACCTGCGACTGCCGGGACATCGTGAATGATTATCAGGTTGTTGCTCTTATTTAGCTCCTCCATCATGGGTTTTGAGAACATATTGCAGTAATCAACGTGGTTGGCCCCCTTGATGTGACCTTTCTTAAACTTCGCTTTATTCCGAAAATCGACAAAGGTGCAATTTGTCAGTTTTCTGGCAGCCCCTTCGGTGATTATTAGTGCGGCAAAATCGTTCTTGTTCACAGCAATGAGGTCCTCAAGAAGTTCCAGGTCCCCTACCGTAGGATACCCTGCTTTTTTCCACCCCTTTATGCCATCTTTCATCCAGTAAATATTCTTGTAGCCATTAGCAACCGCCAACCTGGCGGCTTGATAGGACTTCCATCACGTGCTCGATGCGCAATAGGTTATAATGGGAGTGTTCTTGTCTTTTGGAAGCTGAGCTATGTCAAAGTCGACTTCGCTCAGTGGCATATCAATGCGTTTGTGATCCTTCGGAACCAAACACGTTATGTGGATTGTACCGGAAGGATGACCCTTCATGAAATCGGTCGTGTGACTGTGGCATGCAACCACTGTCGCACCATCTTCGTGAAGTTTTTTTGCTTCCGCCAGGCTTACCATTTTGAAGCCGTCTCCCCCTTTGTTAGGAGCGGGTACCTTGGCCGTAAAACCGAATGTTGAAAATCCGAGTATCAACAATAATGATAAAACAAAAATTGGTATTTTCCTGTACATGACTAACCTCCTTTTTTCTTATGTTGTTATGTACTCAACAGAATATCCCGTCAGACTTATCCTTTTCCCCATCACCCCCTTTACTTGTTGAATTATGCCCCCTGTTACTGTCCCTATCCCCTTTCCTTATATCCGGGCATGTAAAATCTCGGTTCATCAAGGTGACCAGATATGAAGGCATTGAAAACCTGATCCGCCTTTCCTGCTATTCCGCTTATCAGCCGAATTCCTGCATTCTTGAGCATATTGTAGAATACGGCACTAATACCGCCACAAATCAAAACCGTAACATTTAACTTTAGTAGAATATTTACCCGATCACTCAAGGAGAGTTCGTCGAGGTAAGTCTCACCTCTCTCTATTTCCAGATCTTGCTCGAACTTGATAATCAGAACAGTGGTGCAGGTATCAAATACAGGCGATACTCTCGATTGAAATATAGGTATTCCAACGCTGGTCATGACAAACCTGGCAGACATTCAGCGGTTCAGAGTTCACCGTTATAAATATGCTTTGTCTGCTTTATGAATAGAATGCGATCTTGGAATTGAATGGAGACCTTTGCACACATCGTGGTTTTATGCCGAATTTGCTTCTTTTCCCTAATCCAAAAAACCTCATCTTGAGGGCATTCTCTTAAGAAAATCTAAAATGTGGGAGTCTCATAGATTGTGCAAAGGCCTCTAATTTAATAACTTTTAGCAACATCCATACCAAAGCCGAAGCTTAAGACGTGTAAATCAGATAAGAATTTAATAATATTCCGTAATTAAGCTTTTGAATGCTCTACGTAAAGGGATTAATGCTGCATGGTTGGGAACAAAAAGGGCCGTCATGAATCAGCTAACGGGAACAAAATGCACCCATCTTTATCTTTTATAATTGACGGAAAATCGACTTCTTGTTATATGAACTCACTTCATAAACATTTTCTTTGTTTTGAACGGTATGTTCATTAGACAGGCTAACCTCAGGGAAACAACCAATGCACTCATTAGATAAGCACTATCAGGTCATATTGGACAGTATTGCCGACGGGGTCTTTACCGTGGACCTGAACTGGCAGATAACCTCTTTTAACAAGGCTGCAGAAGATATAACCGGCATTTCGAGGGAAGAAGCGGTAGGACGTCCATGCTTTGAAGTGTTCAGGGCCAATGTTTGCGAAAAAGGGTGTATTCTCCGCCACACCGTTGAGGCAGAAACGCCTATTGTTAACATGCCGATCCATATTGTTCGTGCTGACAAGAAATCGATTCCCATAAGTGTAAACACAACCCTGTTAAAGAATGAGGCAGGCCGGATCGTAGGTGGAGTTGAAATGTTCAGAGATTTGACCGTGGTCAACGAGCTGCGAAGAACGCTTTTCAAGCAGCAATCTTTTGAAGACATCGTGAGCAAGAATGGCAGGATGCTCAAGCTGTTTTCAATTCTTCCTCAGATCTCCGAAAGCAACAGCACGGTGTTAATTGAAGGAGCGAGCGGCACCGGGAAAGAGATTTTTGCCAGGGCAATTCATAATAACAGCCCAAAGGG
>Ga0222699_1000392_pt1 | contig 16221 bp, 14 predicted proteins | sample AntAcemetage1452_FD_179824 | JGI IMG/M metagenome (GOLD analysis project Ga0222699, IMG submission 179824) | Saline water microbial communities from Ace Lake, Antarctica - #1452 | ecosystem: Environmental > Aquatic > Non-marine Saline and Alkaline > Saline | place: Antarctica: Ace Lake...
TCCGCTTATTTTATATAATTGACAGAATTCCTTAACTTTAGCTCACTTCAAACTTTAGTTCACTTCAAACTCTTGCAGTATTTCTCCAGGCAAAGCCGGATAACTCTGACCTGGCCATGAGGACCAAGTTTTTCAGGGTAAAATAAAAAACATGCAGAGTCAAATTAGTTGTAGCCTGCCTTAAATCAAATTGACGAACTTTAAATATTATTATATATAAACAAATTAAGTTAAGGGTTAATTTTAAAAACTTTAAAAAAGGAGGATTATATTATGTCCAACAATAAAATAGTCTATTCATCTGATTTTAATAAGGCTATTGATATAGCTCGTCCACCGAATATTGTAAAGCTGTTCCCAAACTCAAAGGCATTAATTGTCAGCGGAAAATTTATAGACAGAGCCATGGCTGCAAAAGGTCATGCTATTTCCATGGCTGCTAATGGAAGAAATTATTTTATAATAAAAGGAGCCCTTCTTGCAGCACAGAAGGCCAACTCTGCCATCATGATAGAAATAGCAAGGTCAGAAGGAGGCGCCAGTGCCTATTGCCCTGTAAATTACTGGAACATTGCAAGGGTAGTAGATGCTTTGTGCAATGAGCTTGGTATCACTATTCCTGTTGCCATACATGCTGACCATTATGGAATTAAAAAAGAAGAAGATATTGAACCGGCAAAAATAGAGATCCCTACCCTGTTTGATGCAGGCATGACATCCATTGCCATAGATGCATCGCATTTGCCTGACGATAAAAACCTCCTTGCCAATCTGGCTTTGAATCCTTTTGTGCCTGAATGGGCAGGGCTTGAAACTGAAGTAGGCGAGATAAAGGGAAAATCAGGACTTTCCACCGCAGAAGAAGCCTCATTCCTCATACAAGGCTTAAATGCACATGATATTTTTCCAGACTGGATAGCCTTAAATAATGGAACAACCCACGGAATTGAAGCAAGCGACCAGGGGATACAGGTTGAGTTGACAGCTCAAATACATGAAGCTCTTTCAAAATATAAGCTTTCAGGCGCACAGCATGGGACATCCGGAAACAGCTCAGAAAGGCTAATAGAAATAGCAGCCAGGACTAAAACCACAAAGGCCAATGTTGCAACTGCTCTTCAGATGATTTCATGGGGTCTTGAAGTTAATGATTATGGAAACGCTATACTTGACAGCAACGGCGACTTTATCAAAATTAAAGGTAAAGGCGTAACAGAAGAGATATGGGCGGAAATGACGGCCTATGCTGAGTCAAAGGGTATTAAGGGGGGAAACTATAAGAAACTGAATCTTCCATTTGAAAACAAGCTTCTTGGTCAACCAAAGGAAATCAGAGAACGAATGGCCAAAAGAGTCGAAGATTTTGTCTATAATATGCTTGTAAATGTATTTAATGGTAAGGATTCTGCTGTCAATGCCATTGAGGCAATACTTGAAACAGGTTCATATAATCCTGGATTTAAAGCAGACAGAATTGAAAATCCTGAGGAATGGACTCGTGAAGAAATTATTAAAAAAGCCTCATTAATTTCAAATCAAAATAAATCAGAAGGGAATTACGACGACTGATAATGCAAAAAAAAATATATTGCCATTTTTGCGGAAATCCATTGACAAAAAAAATGATGAGCGGCCATGAGCGGCTTTTTTGTAAAAACTGCAATCAACCGCTCTATGAAAATCCCATACCCGCCTCCTGCCTTGTTGTAATTGATAAAGATGAGAAAATTCTTCTTGTCAAAAGAAGTGTGGAGCCTAAAAAAGGATTCTGGTGTCTTCCGGGCGGGTTCATGGAACTTGGAGAAACTCCTGAACTTGCGGCCTTAAGAGAGCTGAAAGAAGAAACAGGTCTTTCCGGCAAAATAGAAATCCTGCTTGGTGTTGACTCAAATAACAGCGCACAATACAAAACCGTGCTGATGGTGGGCTATCTTGTAAAAAGCTACTCTGGTATTCATAAGGCTGGAGATGATGCATGTGAACTGGGGTATTTTCATGTTAATGACATGCCGGAAATCGCATTTGAAAGCCATAAAAATTTCATACGGATATATTACGCTGCCTACGCATGATAGCTAAGCAAAAAAGTCCCATTTACTGCGCCTTGTATATGAAACTTTCAAACAACTAAATCATAACTCAACAAAATTAACTTGAAAATGTTACATGGAGCGTACTGCAATATTTTTACCACGAAGAACACGAAGTAATCGAAGATAAAGAAAAGAATCCTTCGTGCTCTTCGTGGTTATCAACAATAAAATTGCCTTAGTTAATGGCATTGAAACATAAGTGCCGCAGAGCTGCATAGTGGAGCTCTTTACTCAACCATCACTTAATATCCTGTTCAATAATAGTTCCTGGTTGTGGTTTTAGAGTTTCTTCTACAGGCTTTTTTTTGGGAAGCGGTTTTGAAACCTGGACAACCGGTGGAATGTTTTTTTCTATTTTATTTATCTTTTTTTGCAATAGTCCTATTTTTTCTTCCAAACCTGATGCCATTTGTTTCAGCTTTTTTTCATAAATCTCCTGTTTGTCATTTACTGTTTTATCAAGGGTTTTCCTATCTATTATCAAAGAAGAAAGTTTAGATATGCCGGCCTTTGTTTTATTTAAATCGTCTTTTATATTAACAAGCTCTTTCCCAGAATCCAAAAGGTTCTTGTCAATGGCCTTGATCCTGGATACTGCATTTTCCAGATCTTTACCTACAGGCTTCAAGGTGTTTTCTATGTCGGCCATGGCTTCTTTAAGAGATTTGTTGTCAGACTTTCTCGCAGATCTGATATATTTTATGGCAGTAGTGGCAGCTTTTATTTCTGTGTCTAAGAAAAGCATGGTTTTCTCCACAGACTCGATCTTCTTCACAAGCATGTCTTCAAATTTTGCCTGTTTCTCAGAAACTGAAGACAGCTTTGCTCCAAGATCATTGGAAACAGCTTTGCCGGCGGAATTGAGACTGCCGAATCTTTTATTGATATCAAAATAAACTGCAAAAATAAGTAAGGCTAAAAAGCAGAAAATTAAAATTGATATAACGGTAATTCTTTTATTTAACCTTTTAATACGAATATCCTCTGGTTCTTCTTCAAATATAACATCCTTATTTTCATCATCGAATTGTATTCTGAATTTTTCATGGTCTTTTTCAGTCATATGTATCTATTCCCATTCAATCGTACTTGGCGGCTTTGAGCTTATGTCGTAAACCACCCTGTTTACACCTTTTACCTCGTTTATTATCCTGTTCGAAATACTGCCTAAAAGTTTGTGAGGAAGCTTCGCCCAGTCTGCTGTCATGGCATCTTTACTCGTAACTGCCCTTATGGCAATAATATTTTCATAGGTTCGCATGTCTCCCATTACACCTACGCTTTTAAGAGGCAACAGAACCGCAAATGACTGCCATAATTTTCTATAATATCCGGCATTTCTTATTTCTTCAAGTAAAATGTGATCGGCATTTCTCAATATTAACAGTCGTTTTGGGGTTATCTCGCCAATTATCCTTACACCAAGGCCCGGCCCTGGGAACGGCTGGCGCCATATCAATTCTTCAGGAAGCCCTATTGACTTGCCTAACAAACGCACCTCATCCTTAAACAAAAATTTTAACGGCTCCACAAGTTTAAGTTTCATTTTTTTAGGAAGAGCACCAACATTGTGATGAGATTTAATAACCGCTGTAGGACCTCCAAATGCTGATATTGACTCAATAACATCTGGATACAATGTGCCCTGGGCCAAATAAGCAACCCCTTTTATTTTTTTTGCTTCAGATTCAAAAACCTCTATAAAAACCCTTCCAATAATTTTTCTCTTTTTTTCAGGATCAATAACGCCTGCCAGTTTTTTTAAAAACTTGTCTCCAGCGTTTACAAAACGCATATTAAACCCTAAATGCTGTTTTAAGGTCTTTTTAAGTTTCCTGGCTTCATCCTTTCTAAGAAGACCATTATCGACGAATATACATGTGAGGTTATTCCCCACTGCCTTGTGTATAAGCATAGCCGTAACAGAAGAATCAACGCCACCGCTTAAACCAAGAATAACTTTTTTGTCTTTTAGAGTTTCTTTAATTTGAGCAACAGAATCTTTTGCAAACGACCTCATGTTCCAGTTGCGTTTGCATCCGCATATATCAAAAACAAAGTTTTCAAGCATTTTCAGGCCCTTAAGAGTATGGTTAACCTCTGGATGAAACTGCAAACCATAAAACTTTTTTTTGCTGCAGGCAAATGCGGCTATTTTTGTATTTTTAGTTGAACCCGTTATTGTAAAGCCTTTTGGCAAATCTTCAATAGAATCACCATGACTCATCCAGCATTGCGTTTTTTTATCTACATTTCTAAAAAGATATGACTGATTCTTAATTATAAGTTCCGCAAGGCCGTATTCACGTTTATCAGCTTTTTTTACGTTTCCCCCAAGCGCATTAACCATAAACTGCATGCCGTAACATATTCCAAGCACAGGAATATCAAGATCAAAAATTGCCTTATCAATCCCGGGACTGTTTTTCTCGTATATACTTGAAGGCCCGCCTGATAATATTATTCCTTCAGGATTAATAGACTTTATATAATCGATATCTATACCTGGAGATTCTATCTTGCAAAAAACATGTAATTCCCTTACCCTGCGGGCTATCAACTGGTTATACTGCGATCCAAAATCAATAATTAATATCATTTGATTTTCCTGTAAAAAAAACGTGTTAAGCGTTAGATGTTAGGAGAGCATTGCTTTCTCCACCCTTGCAATATCCTCCGGCAAATCAACCTCCGGCGAATCGTAATCAGTTACAATCACCTTGATTTTATGCCCGTATTCAAGCGCCCTGAGCTGTTCAAGTTTTTCTATAACCTCCAGCCTTCCCCGTGGCAGATTTCTGTATATTTCCAGAAAATTTCTTGTATATGCATAAAAACCAAGATGCTTGTAAACATCAAAACTGTCAGATGAATCACGGCCAAAAGGTATGGGCGATCTGGAAAAATAAAGAGCAAAGCCGGCGCTGTCAAATGTTACTTTAACATCCTTTGGATCCGTTATTTCCCTTTTATTAATGATTTTAAAGGCAAGAGTGCTGATGCCAAGATCAGGATCAGCAAAAAACGGTTCTACAAGATCATTAATACATGCCTGATAAAAAAAAGGCTGATCTCCCTGCACATTTACAACAATATCATCCATAGCAAGACCGATTTTTTCCGCTGCTTCAGCTACTCTGTCTGTGCCGGATCTACTCTCAGCAGAAGTCATTACAGCCTTGCCGCCAAAGCCCAAAACAGCATCATAAATCCTGGAATCATCTGTTGCCACAAAAACATCCGATATTTTTTCTGCCTTAATCGCTCTTTCATAAACCAGCCTTATCATAGGCTTTCCTGCAATAACTGCAAGCGGCTTTCCATCAAATCGTGTAGAGCCGTATCTTGAAGGAATAATTGCCACTATTTTCATATTATTTTCTCCATAAAAAAGCATGTTGTTTCTTGCAATATATACTAAATATCATGTATGACAAAATTAAATGGATATTAATTCACTAAATCATCTGCTTAAATCTGTTGCCGCAGGCAAAATGCCTGTTGAAGATGCAGCAAAAAAACTCGTCCACATATCCTTTGAGGATATAGACTACGCACATATAGACCATAATAGATCACTTCGCAAGGGGTTTCCGGAGGTAATATTTGGTCAGGGCAAAACTGCCGAACAGATTATAGGAATTATGCAAAGAATGATAATACAGGAAAACATCATTCTTGTTACCCGTATTCACAGAGAAAATGCTGAAAAAGTGCTCTCGCGTTTCCCGGATGCAATATATCATGATGATGCAAAAATAATAATCTGGGGTGAAAACAAGCCTCAGAAAAACGGAAGAGGAACTATACTGGTAATCTCAGCCGGCACATCTGATATACCTGTAGCAAAAGAAGCACATCTTACGGCAAGGGCTATGGGAAATGATGTTAAGACTGTTTTTGACGTGGGTGTTGCAGGAATTCACAGGTTGTTCGATCATAAAAAACTGATTGAAGAAGCTTCAGTGATTATAGCAGTTGCAGGAATGGAGGGCGCACTTCCAAGCATAATTGCAGGAATGGTAATAAGCCCTGTAATAGCTGTTCCTACAAGCACAGGCTACGGAACAAGCTTCGGGGGCCTTACCGCTCTTTTTGCCATGCTGAACTCCTGCAGTTCAAATGTTTCAGTAGTGAACATAGACAATGGATTTGGAGCCGGATACATGGCCTCGGCAATAAACAGGGTATAGAAAATCAAGCTAAAAGGCTATGAACGTCCAACATCGAACGTCCAACATCGAATTTTAAATAAGGTATTCTACCAATTTATAAACTAGCGGAGCGACCCGCCCGACACGGCTGAAGGCGAAGCCGATGGCGGGCAGGCAACAAAAATACGAAGAGCGTTGAGTACGGCTCGCGATGGCGGGCAGGAGCGATTTCATTATTCGATGTTCAACGTTCGATGTTTACCCGCCTTAGGCGGCGCCAAAGGCGACCAGGGTTCGACGTTCAAAAAATGCTTTACTCTGCCGTTCAATATTCTCGCCGGAACGGTCAAACATTTTAGGATAGCACGGGCAGAGCCCGTGGTTTAATTAACTGCAATTAAAAACTCAAAATTATATTTAAACCTGATCTATCTCCTCCATCCTCCGACAAGATGAAGATGTAAATGAAAAATAACCTGACCGCCTCCCCTTTCTACATTAAATCCGATTTTGTAACCGGACTTTGCGATACCTTCCCTGTTTGCCATTTCCCTGGCAGTCATTATCATTTCAGAGACTATGTTTTTGTCTTCCTCCTGCAAATCATTTATGCTTCTTATGTGTTTTTCAGGCACAATCAATAGATGAACAGGAGCCTCAGGATTAATATCTTTAAAAACAACAAGAGTATCATTTTTATATAAAAATCTGGTGTTCGTTTCACCATTTACAATCTTACAGAAAATACAGTCTTTCTCCATAGAAGATATCCTTTCCATAGCTGATTTTAAAATTTTACCACTATTAATGTTGATGGCCTCGTAAAAAGCTCCACCATGCCGCTTTACAGCACTGGAAACCAGAATAACTTTTAAACAATCAGTCTTCAGTTATGATTAAATTAAAATTAGAAAACTGTTTGAATGTATTAAAAATCGTTAGCAAAGAACCTGTTGATGTATTGTTATTAATAAAAGATTAAATTATCAGCACAATTGCTGTTTTTATTATGGCCGGTTCTTTGTTTACGATTTGTTATACATGAGTTTTTTCTGGTTTTAATTTAATTATAACTGATGCGATAACCGGCAAAAACTTTTTGCTGGCGCTTTTAAAGATTTTGCAAGCTGCTTTAGAAAATCCTTTCTCGATATCTCTCTTGCTCCAAAACTTATCAGATGCTCTGTAGAAACCTGGCAATCTATTATATCAAATGATAATTTTTTAAGATATTCCACCAGAAAAACAAAGGCCACCTTTGAAGCATTGCTCATGCTTGCAAACATAGACTCGCCGCAAAAGATTTTTCCAAGGGAAACGCCATACAGCCCGCCTGCAAGTTTGCCTTTGTACCAGGTCTCCACTGAATGTGCGAAACCTGATTCATGAAGATTGCAGTATGCTTTAATAATATCCTTATCTATCCAGGTGTCCTCATTATTCTGCAACCGAATCTCAGCACAGGAATTAACAACCTGGTAAAATGCCTGATCCATTGTTACTTTGAATATTTTTTTTTTAATGATTTTTTTTAATGATTTTGAGATGTTTATCTCACCTGGATAAAGCACAAGCCGGGGATCGGGCGACCACCAAAAAATATGATTTTCATGAGAAAACCATGGGAATATACCCATACTGTATGCAAGCAAAAGACGTTTTTTACTCAGGTCACCGCCTATTGCCAGCAAACCGTCGCTGCGCGCAAGATGAGGTTGAGGAAACTCAATTTTATCAGATAGTAAAAAGACAGGCATATCTTAAAATATCCTGAAAAAGACGAACGTCGAACATTGAACGCTCAACATCGAACATCGAATGTGGATATCGCTCCTGCCCGCCATCGCGAGACATACTCAATGTTCTTCATTCTTTTGTTGTCTCGCTCAGGCGAGGCGGGCGGGTCGCTCATTTTTTTAATAAAATTGAAACGCCAAAGGCGTACCATAATTCGATGTTGGAAGTTCGATGTTCGATGTTGGACGTTCCTTTTGGTTTTTTAAATTTGCCCTTTTGCGTGAAAACCAGGATAAATGAACTCGTAAAAAGATAGATTATGCCGCTTCGCGACACTATCCATATACAAATTCCAGCCTGTCTTTTTTAACATCAACAAAAACTTTGCCCCCTTTTTCAAGCTGTCCGAATAAGATTTCATCTGAGAGTATATCTTTAATCTCTGTCTGCAACAACCTGGAAAGAGGTCTTGCCCCATAATTTGGGTCATATCCTCTTTTTGCAAGCCATTTCCTGACTGCCTTTGAAAGTGTAAGAAAAACTTTTTTGCCGGAAAGCTGATCATTTATTTCTGTTATGAATTTATCAACCACCTTTTCCATAATCTGAAGAGTCAGTGGATTAAAGTTGATTATTCCATCAAGCCGGTTTCTGAATTCAGGACTGAAAAATTTTTCAACAGCCTTGTTTCCCTTTGACTTTGTGTTAGATTCTAATTCGCCAAAGCCAATTGTCTGGGCGATCATCTCCCTTGTGCCTACATTGGAAGTCATAATAATAACCACCTTCCTGAAATCAGCCTTTTTACCATTATTGTCGGTCAGTGTTGCATGATCTAAAACCTGAAGCAGAATATTAAACATGTCCGGATGTGCTTTTTCTATCTCATCAAAAAGCAAAACACTATATGGATGCTTACGAATGCCGTCCGTTAAAAGTCCGCCCTGATCAAAGCCCACATAGCCTGGAGGAGCTCCAATAATACGCGCTACAGCATGTTTTTCCATATATTCACTCATATCAAAACGCAGAAATTTAACTCCAAGTATCATTGCAAGCTGTCTGGCCATCTCTGTTTTCCCAACACCGGTCGGGCCGGCAAACAAAAATGATCCAATCGGCTTTTCAGGCGACACGAGTCCAGATCTGGAACGTTTTATAGCTGTAGCAAGATATTTTATGGCATCATTCTGGCCGAATACTACCTTTTTAAGCCTGTGCTCAAGGTTTTCCAGCTTTACCTTGTCAGATGTTGTAACACTGATAGCCGGAATCCTGGCTATCTTAGCAACAATTTTCTCAATATCCGAAGGGTTGATTCTTTTCCTGCGTGGAAAACCGGAAAGCCTGACAAATGCCCCGGCCTCATCTATCACATCTATAGCCTTGTCAGGCAGATACCGGTCATTAATATATTTTGCAGATAATTCAACAGCAGCTTTAAGCGCCTTATCAGTATAAACAATACTGTGGTGTTTTTCATAAACAGTTCTAAGACCTTTTAAAATTTCAAATGATTCTGAAACAGACGGCTCTGTGATTTCAACTTTTTCAAATCGACGTGATAAAGCACGATCTTTCTGAAAGTGATTTTTATATTCTTCATAAGTAGTTGAACCAATACACCTGAGCTCGCCATTTGCAAGGGCAGGTTTTAAGATATTTGACGCATCCATTGATCCGCTGCTCGTTGCGCCTGCTCCGACAACAGTATGAATTTCATCAATAAACAATACAGCATCCTTTATATTTTTGATCGCAGACAAAACGCCTTTAAGACGCTTCTCAAAATCACCACGAAATTTTGTGCCTGCCAGCAGGCCTCCAAGATCAAGTGAATATATACGTATATTTTTCAGGAAATCAGGAACTGATCCATTGCTGATTTTTATTGCAAGTCCCTCAGCCATGGCGGTCTTGCCAACGCCGGGGTCGCCTACATAAACAGGATTATTCTTTTTTCTCCTGCAGAGAATCTGAATTGTACGCTCCAGTTCGAGTTTACGGCCAATAAGCGGATCAAGTTTCCCAAGAGAAGCGCTCTTTACAAGATTGACTGTAAAATCCTCAAGAGGATCAGGCCTTTTCTTTTTTGTCTGCCTGTCTGTTTTGATAAATCCACCCGGCATATCATGGAAATAAGAATCTGAAGTTTTATTGGAAATACAATTTAAAACATCAAGACGTGTAATCCCGCCATTTACCAAAAAATATGCTGCATAGGAATCCTTTTCCTCAAAAATGGAAGCCAGTATATCTCCTACAGCGACCTCCTGCTTCTCAGCCGAATGGACATGGTTAATTGCCCTTTTAATCATTCTTTGAAAACCAATCGTCTGCTGGAGTACATACTCGGCCCCTTCAGGAACAGTCTCAATCTGCTTGTCAAAGAATTTTTCCAGGGCATTGCTTATCTTTTCTGTATTGCCGCCGCAGGCCTCTATAATTTCCATACCTGCGCTGTCATTTAAAATGGCAAGAAGCACATGCTCCAGGCATAGATACTCGTGCCGCCTTTTTTTTGCTTCTCTGACTGCAAAACCTAAAGTTACACTAAGCTCTTTGCTAATCATAACTCAATCTCTCTCCATAGTACATTTTAGGGGAAATTCTCTTTCTCTGGCTAAAGTTTTAACCATATTCACCTTGGTCTCGGCTATTTCATAAGTATAAATACCGCATAGCCCAATCCCCTCATTGTGAACTTTCAGCATAATCAGCGTAGAATCCTCTATTGATTTATTAAAAACAAATTGAAGGACCTCTACAACAAACTCCATGCTGGTATAGTCATCATTATGAAGCAGCACCCTGTACATAAAAGGTTCTTGAAGTTCATCCAGTACGTCTGAAAGAACATCATCATTTATTTCAGGACGATAATCACTCATGCCTTTAACTCGCTGCGATCCGATATCCTATTTTCCACAGCACTTTTTATATTTTTTTCCGCTCCCGCAGGGGCAGGGATCATTTCTTCCGATTTTCTTTTCCTTGCGTTTTACAGGCTTTTTTACTCCGGAATCATCTCCACTGGAAAATATAAGATTTTTCTCTTCTTCTTTCTTTAAATCATCAATCTTTTCAGACTCAGCTATCTGTACCCTGAATAAAATCCCAACAATTTCTTCCTTGATCCTGGAGATCATATTCTGGAATATATCAAAGCCTTCTTTTTTATAAATAATCAGAGGATCCTGCTGAGCGTAACCTCTGAGACCGATTCCCTCTTTCAGATGATCCATACTGAGAAGATGATCCTTCCACAGGTTATCTACAGTCTGCAACATTATAATCCGTTCCAGGCTCCGGATATCTTCATCACCGAGATCCGCCTCCCTTTTTTCATATAACTTAATTGCAGCATCAGAAATAAATTCTTCCAGACCTTCCCTTGTTAATCCATCCAGCGTATCATCATCTATTTTATCAATATAAAAGTTAAACTGCTTAAATACTGCTTCGTTAAGCCCTTTTATATCCCATTCTTCAGGAGAAATTTTTTCATCAGCAAAGATATTGGCAATATTTCCGGCACATTCATAAATCATATCAATAATAGAACTTCTCAGATTTTTACCCGTCAATGCTTCACGGCGCTGTTTGTATATAACTTCCCTCTGCTGATTCATTACATCATCATATTCAATAAGCTGCTTCCTGATATCAAAATTGTGACCTTCAACCTTTGCCTGGGCATTTTCTATTGCCTTACTTATAAGATTATGTTCAATGGGCTCTCCTTCCTCCATACCCAGTTTATTCATAATTGATGTCATGCGCTCTCCGCCGAATATACGGAGAAGATCATCTTCCAGGGAAAGATAAAAACGGGACGATCCAGGATCGCCCTGTCTCCCGGAACGGCCCCTCAGCTGATTGTCAATACGCCTGCTCTCATGCCTTTCCGTGGCTAAAATATGCAGCCCTCCCAGCTCGGTCACTCCCTGTCCTAAGACTATGTCAGTCCCTCGGCCTGCCATGCTTGTGGAAATTGTAACTGCTGCTTTCTGGCCTGCCATGGAAATAACTTCCGCCTCTTTTTCATGGTTTTTTGCATTAAGCACAGAATGCTTTATGCCTTTCTTTTTTAACTGCTTGCTGAATGTTTCCGAAACATCGATTGAAACCGTACCTACAAGAACAGGCTGGCCTTTTTTGTTCATCTCGATTATTTCATTCATTGCTGCTTCAAATTTTTCTTTTCGTGTTTTGTAGATAACATCAGGAAAATCAACCCTTATCATCTGCTGGTTTGTAGGAATAACCGCAACATCGAGATCATAAATCTTTTTAAATTCAGCAGCCTCTGTATCAGCAGTTCCCGTCATGCCGGCAAGCTTGTCATACATGCGGAAATAATTCTGAAAGGTAATAGTTGCAAGAGTCTGGTTCTCGTTCTCTATTTTCACATTTTCCTTGGCTTCAAGCGCCTGATGCAGCCCTTCACTATAGCGGCGTCCCGGCATAAGACGGCCTGTAAACTCATCTACTATGATTACTTCGCCATTCTTTACAATATAATCGACATCACGCTTAAACAGTGTGTGTGCCTTGAGAGCCTGATTAATATGATGAAGAAGCTCAATATGCTTATGATCATATAAATTATCCACTTTAAGGATATTCTCTGACTTTGCGATTCCACTGTCTGTCATAACCGAAGTCCGAGATTTTTCATCAACAGCATAATCCTTCTCGTGCACAAGCTTCGGTATCAGTCTGTTTATCTGGCTGTACAGATCGGTCGATTTTTCAGCGGGCCCTGATATGATAAGCGGCGTTCTTGCCTCATCAATTAATATACTGTCCACTTCATCCACTATGGCAAAATTGAGTTCTCTCTGGACGATTGAATCGCTTTCAAACTTCATGTTATCGCGAAGATAATCAAATCCAAATTCATTGTTTGTGCCATAGGTAATATCTGCGTTATAGGCTTTCTTGTGTTCAGCATCATCCATGCCATGAAGCAGGGAATCAACTGAAAAACCAAGAAAATTATAAATCTGCCCCATCCATTCAGTATCACGCTTTGCAAGATAGTCATTTACAGTAACAACATGCACTCCTCTGCCTGAAATAGCATTTAAGTATACAGGAAGAGTTGCGGCCAGTGTCTTTCCTTCACCAGTCTTCATTTCAGCAATTCTACCTTCATGCAGAACAATCCCGCCGATAAGCTGTGCATCAAAATGACGCATTTTCAGTGTTCGCACAGAAGTCTCTCTTACAGTTGCAAATGCATTGGGAAGTATATCTTCAAGAGATGCTCCATTTTCAAGCTGCTGTTTAAATAAAGATGTCTGGCCCTTTAACTGATCATCAGTCATAGCCTGAATTTCAGGTTCAAGCATGTTAATCTTATCTACTATTGGCTGAAGCTTTTTTAATTCTCGTTCGTTTTTATTTCCAAAAACCTTTGCCAGAAAATTAAACATTATTATTCCGCCTGTAAGTATAGGGTGTTGGGTATCAGATGTTGGGTACTCAAATGAAAGTTTTTCAAAAAACCTTAATTGAGTATATATCTTTCAGGGTTAACAGGGATGCCATTAAGATGAACTTCATAATGAAGATGGGAGCCTGTGCTTCTTCCTGTATTGCCGACAAGAGAAATAGTCTCTCCACGTTTTACAGTTTCACCGCGTTTTTTTAATAACTTGCTGGCATGTGCATAACGGCTGACCATTCCATGCCCATGATCAATAATAATCATTTTGCCAAACAAACCTTTTGTGCCGGAGAATGTCACTACTCCATTAGCTGTAGCCAAAACAGGTGATCCTGAGCGTGTAGCGATATCCAAACCCTTGTGAAATTCACTAAGACCTGTAAATGGAGATAATCTGCGTCCAAATTTTGATGATATCCAGCCTGTTGTTGGACGAATTGACGGTGTTGATACAAGAATGTTCCGCTGATTTTCAAAATGTTTTAAAAGCGATTCAAAATCCTTGCTCTGATTTATTGATGCATAATTCAGCTGTTTGGTTTGCTCGTGCATTTCGCGAAGCAGACTGTCAGGTTTCTCTTTAACAGGAATTCGAGTATCAAGATCCTCTGGCATTGAACCGCCAATGCCGAAAAGATTATCCTGATCAGGGGTTTTTTCAATATTGGCAACAATTCTTAACTTTTTTTCAAAACTGTTTAAAGCAACCATCTTTGACTTTAAAGTATTGATTTCATCTGCAAAAGTTTTTATCTGCCTGCGCTGACCGGCTATTACATCAGACTGATTAGAAAGTTTACTTTCAACACTTATGCTTTTCAATAATTTCAGCTTAAGATTAAAATAATCATAGATTAAAAAACCAGAAAACATTATGCAAACTGCAACAAAAACACCAGAAAAACGCAAAAGAGTTTTGGAAACACTTACCTGTTTTATTGGTGAACCTGAAGCACTTGAAGCATTTAACATAAAAAATGTGACTTTTTTTCGCATAATAAACCCTTGGTTGTTTAGTAAAAAAATATTTTGCGAACAATATTAAGTCCGGCTTTAGAAAATTTAATATTATTATCATATAAAATCTTATTCTGTCAAGCTTGATGGCGTCCCAGAATCCACCGCCTAAAAAAGATATGGATATTTTGGTCGTTGGGGAGAAGTTTTTTAAGAAACTTCAGAAAAAGATTCAAATATTACTGTAAGTTTATAAAACACTACGCAGGTAGCGGGACGTTCGTGCAGAACGCTCATAACTCCAAAACAATGTCATCGATATCCGGTTTTACCACTGTTAACAACATTCGTGTCACACAAGAGTTTATCACTCCAAGATATCTGGCCATATCAGCGGGGAGCGGGACGTTGTTACCTTTTGTCAGCGGGGAGCGGGACGTTGTTACCTTTTGAACTTATGGCAGATATTCGCTTTCCAAGTGTCATTATAGTTACAGGGGAGCGTCCACTGATTCCTTATGATCTTTTTGCGATTAGCAAGGTTCTTCCGACGGTTCCTAAAATACGTTTGTCCTGCATCCTCTGTACCTGGTTACCGCTTAGACGTTCAGAGGACAGGGGGCATATTCGATGGGTTACTTTCCATCCTGTTTTTGATAGAAGCCTGTGGTAGTCGAATATTGTGATTGATTTATCGGGTTTCTCTTTTGAGGCTGGTGTGGATTCAAAATCACGCCCGCCGGCCATTGCTTTCGCGCAGGCGAGGCAGGCGGGTTGGATCAAGGACAAGGTCGCCGGGTTTTGTGAAATAGAACAGTGTGTGAGCCACCAACTGAGCCGGTATCCGTCCAGGCCCGCCCGCCTCGCCTGAGCGAAAGCATTGAGTGGGGCTAATTGCCTTCTTTGGGCAAGAGCGATGGCGGGCAGGCCAGTCGTCTCCGAATCGTTCATCACATTCGTTAAAATTCCACTGGTTCCATGTGCGAAGTCCCCAGCCAAGCTCTTTGAATTTTTCCTGATCCGTTTTTCCTTCTAATCGCAACGCCCAGACAAGCGGAAGATCCATGTGGTAATGCCTTGCAATATAATCCATGTCATGGCCCTGAGAAAGCAAATTATTAATTTCGCCAAAATTGGCATTATTAATAATTTGTGCAACCCTGCCCTGGCTTATACCAACTATCTCCGCAATCTGTTCTTGGGCCCGGCCAAGGCGGTTTAATCAGATGATAATGATTTCCCGGCCAGCCCTTTGTCGCGCTCTAATATCCGAGATCCAGGTGTTGACGGTTTGCTGAATTACTCCTAATTTTTCTGCGAGGGCTGATTCAGTCCACTTACATTCCCGCCCGCCTCGCCTGAGCGAAAGCATTGGCCGGTCTGTCTGTATCCTCTGGGTGAGAGCGATGGCGGGCGGGCCGGATCTGAAGTGGCTATCTCCCGGGCGATTCGCTTTTTATCGCCTGGACTTAAACGATCGCCATGGCTGATGTTAGATACTGCCCCCTCAAGGAGAAACGCCACTTTGTTTTTCTCGTAATCAAGTGGTTTGTCCTTCCATTCAACGGCCGGAATCTTTTTGATTCCACTCTCCTTAAACGCAAACCAGCGGTGGATACCATCTAAAATTATAGTCGCTTCGGTTGTTTGATCGCCTTTCGCATAGTTAAAGACTCTCTGAATCCTGATTGGTGGAAATTGCGCACCGATCGTAAGGGCCTCAACATAGGAACTGATGGTCTTGTCGCTCTTGTTCCCTCTCGGGTAGATAAACCGGTCCCAGGTTAAATCGGAGATATTGACTTCCATCGGCCCTCCAGGTCAA
>Ga0222699_1000396_pt1 | contig 16155 bp, 14 predicted proteins | sample AntAcemetage1452_FD_179824 | JGI IMG/M metagenome (GOLD analysis project Ga0222699, IMG submission 179824) | Saline water microbial communities from Ace Lake, Antarctica - #1452 | ecosystem: Environmental > Aquatic > Non-marine Saline and Alkaline > Saline | place: Antarctica: Ace Lake...
TTTGGTTTGGCAAAAGACTTGACAAGTTCTCCACCATGTAATATACTATAATTAGTAATAACCAGTTATATCTAATAGGGGTTCCTGGAAGGAAACAGATATGATAAATAATGTAAATAAAAATATCTCCACTCCAGCTTACCAACAGGTAAGGGCGTTAATATTCCAGCAGATAAAAAGTGGCAAAATAAAACCTGAAGAGAAAATTCCATCTGAAAGTCAGCTCTGTAATACTTACAATATTAGTCGTATAACCGTTAGACAGGCGGTTGCTTCTTTAATTAATGATGGTCTGCTTCATACAGCCCCCGGCAAAGGAACATTTGTAAATGGTATTACCCACGAGTCTCAGTTGGAATATATTACAAGTTTTAAGACAGAATCCAGAAGAAGAGGTTTTACAGCAAGAATTAATGTGCTGGAGGAAAAGATTATTAAGGCAGATAAAGAGATAGCTGGTCACCTTAAAATAAAGGAAGGCGAGAAAGTTATTAAGATAAAACGTGTCAAGATAGCTAATAATATACCTGTGTTTACAGAATTAAGGTTTATTCCTTACAAGTACTGTCCTTCTTTGATAAAAGAACATCTTGCTGGCAAATCCCTTACAGAGCTTGCTAAAAACAGATATAACTTAAAAGTTGAATCAAGAGATATTATTGTAACACCGATAGCATTGGACTCAAAATCGGCGATGTTATTAAGAACTAAAGAAGGATCACCTGGTCTATTCGTAACAGAGACTCTATTTTTGGATGATGGTTCTCATTTTAAATGGGAGCAAAGAGTCCATAAGACTGGTTTACACTTTACTACAAAAGCTGTTTTAGACGAATGAGAAAAAAAGGATATTCAGTTGATTATGGAGCGGAATTTGAAGGGTTACATTGTATTGCTGCTCCTGTTCTAAACTATTATGGATATCCTGTAGCCTCTGTCTGGATAACCGGACCTGCTAAACGGATGCCTAAAACAAAATTTGTAGAGTTAGGGAAAATAGTCTCCAGAAACGCAGCTATAATCTGCAAAGAAAGTTTTAGTCTGCGAGCATATAAATGGGAGAATATCAATAGAATACAAAGGGGAAACTTTAAACCACAGAGAAATAACAAAGAGACCAAATGATGAAAAACCCATATGATTTCAAAATAAGAAAAGTCTACATACCGCCAAAGGATCATCCGTGGAGAAAATACAAGACAAGGAGTTATCCACAATATGCACATAATTAACAAATACTAATCTTAACAAAATAGGACATTTCTATTTTGGTTTGACAAACCTATGGATAAAAGATTTCATTAAGGATATAAAAGATGTCTACTCGACATACTCAACATCTATTAGATAGAATTACCATCAATCCTGATGCAATGGTTGGCAAACCAACTATTAGAGGTTTACGAATTACGGTCGACCAGATCTTAAAAGCTTTAGCTGGTGGAATCACAACTCAGGAATTGCTTGAAGACTATCCAGAGTCTGAGGATATTCAAGCGGTTTTACTTCACGCATCTGAATTGGTTGGCGAAGAGCAAGTTTTCAAACTCGCAATAGGTACTTGAAGGTGAAGCAAAAGAGCTTAAAATTTTTAGTTGATGTTGGAGTTAGTATAAAAGTTGAGCGTTGGCTTATAAATCATGGATATGATAGATATATAAATCTAGAATATGAAGGAAATAAATATAACCCAAGGGAAGCGAGGCTTAAAGGGTTAAAGACACTTCGGGATATGGAGTTGTGTAATGACACGCAAAGAACGATTATATAAAACATTACGGGGTGAGGCGGTAGACCGCCCGGCTATAAGTTTTTATGAAATTAATGGATATGATGAACTTAAAGACCCTGATAATCCGTTTACCATTTATACCGATCCCTCATGGCAAAGAGTTCTCAAACTGGCCCATGATAGAACAGACAGGATTGTCAGGCTGACTGTACCCATAACAGACAAAAACGCAACGACTACAATGAAAGACGAAAATAACCAATGGGATCCTTCTAAATTATTGATAACGGATAAGAGCATTATTGATATAGATATGAAGATAGAAGGAGAGAGTAGGTTTATTAAAACTACAATTAATGCAGGTAGCAAGAAACTTACCTCTCTTACCCGTCAGAATAAAGATATCAATACTGTTTGGACTCTTGAACATTTTTTAAAAGATATTGATGATTTTAAATTATGGTTAGATCTGCCTGTTTCAGATTTATCAGGCACACCTGATATTGCAAACGTATTAGAGACTGAAAAAGGGTTAGCGGATACAGGTATTATCATGATTGATACACCTGACCCTCTTGCTTTAATCGGTACTATGTTTGCTATGGAGGATTACCTTGTCATTGCTCTTACGGAAAAGGAGCTCTTTTTAAGGGCTCTTGAAAAGGCATTACTATATCTCAAAAAGAAAATTAAATTGGTCTCCAGAGCACTTCCTGGACGACTATGGAGGATTCCCGGACCTGAATTAGCCTCACCTCCATATTTGCCACCTGAGTTATTTAAAGAGTATGTAACTGATTTTGTCACACCAATTGTTGAAATAATACATAACAGCAATGGATTTGCCAGGATTCATTCACATGGAAAACTGGAAAAAATACTTGATCATATTATTGCTACAGGGTGCGACGCTATTGACCCTATTGAGCCACCTCCACAGGGAGATGTAGAATTAAGGATGGTTCGTGAAAAATATGGGGAGCGAGTAGTATTATTTGGGAATTTAGAAGTTTCAGATATTGAATTGCTTCCTACTGACCAGTTTAGAGAAAAAGTTGAGAAAGCAATTAATGAAGGCACATCCAGTAATGGCAGAGGATTTGTATTAATGCCTTCTGCTGCTCCTTATGGAAGAGTTCTTTCAGAGTTGTCTACACAAAATTATGAAGAAATTGTTAATGTAATGGATAAACGGTATGGGGCTTTCCGAGGCTGTAACTCTACAGGTGGTATAAAATAATTAGGGGTCAGGTCAGATTGACAACCAGTACTTTGTTAAAAATTAAGCAGCACGAGCAATACGCAGTTTGAAGCTAAGCGATTGGATTTGATATTAAAACATTTATCACGAAGCAATTTGTTCTTTGAAAGAGTAGAGTTGGAGTCATAGAGGATGAGCGAGTTGATGGCTTGCTTGTAGTCGTTAAAGGTAGAGAGCGGTGTCTTGAAGAGAGCATAGATGAAGAAAGAGAATAATTTTTTTTTTGAAAAACAAGGTTTAAACTTATTTATGACATAACGAGAGTTAGGGGATATGTCAAATAAATACAGGTATGCAGTGCTTTGAATGCTTGTAAGTTACGTAATTACAGTATGTTACAATGATGAAAAAGTTTTTTAACGGCTATTTTTAACAAAGTTGGAAAGGAGGTGGCAGAGAGCTTGGATTGTCACGGCGTTTCTACAGATAAAGTAAAAACGCAAAAAAAGTTGAAAAAATCAACTTTTAATCTAAACTATAACAAAGGAGGTTGAAGATGCCTAAGTATATTTCAATGTTTTTTTTGCTGTGTCTGCTTCTGGTCGCTCCATTATGTCATGCAGAATTGGTTGGATATTGGTCATTCAATAAAGATGATATCATCGGAGATAAAGCTATTGACAGAAGCGGCAGCGGCAATGATGGTGTAATAAGCGGAGCTACGCCAGTAACCGGTAAGAAAGGACAAGCGTTAACATTTGATGGTTCAAATAGTTGTGTGCGTGTTGATGGATTAACTATAGAAGGCACTCAATTATCGGTGTCGCTATGGATTAAGAAAGGTACTCTATCTGGAGTTCGGAGGCTAATCTATTTTTCCGGCAATATGCAATTTGGCTTTGCCTACGATACAATTTTTTATGTCCATACAGCTACAGCTATGGGATGTGATAACAATCAGCCTATTGGTTCTATAGGGATTACACCTGGGCGATGGCATCATCTGGTAGTTACTTGGAATACGGCTGAGGTTTCTAGTAATGTTAAGGTATATCTTGACGGAGGTTTGAAGCTTCAAGGAACTTTACTTGGAGCTGAGGGTGGAGAGTTCTCTATCGCCGGTTTACAAATCGGGACAGGCAATTCCCAGACATTTGATGGACTAATTGACGAAGTTGCTGTCTATGATATCGCATTAACAGCTCAAGAGGTGAATAAGATTTTTAAGGGAGAGATTGAGGTTGATGCGAAGCAAATAAAAGGTCAGGAGATAGTTAAGCCGTTAAAAACTACTGCCACATTTGTTTCGCCTGCGCCTGTAGGGAAGAAATTAATACGGGTTGCGAGCGAACTTTGTAGTAGGCTGCTTGATGTACCGTCGATGTCAGAAGCGGATTTACCTGCAAAAGTTAAAATTTGGCAACAAACAGGACTGGATGGGATGGTGTTTTCCATGGCAAGTCATGATAAAAGCAAGGGTTACCACAGGATGACCGGCCAGTGGTGGAACCTTGTGCCGCGGAGATATGAGGAGCTTCTCCCGGAGGTCGAAGCTTTTCAATCGGTTAAAGACTGGGGCCACCTGACCGATAACTTTCTCTGGTCATCAATGACTGTTTGGGGAAATCCTGTTCGATGCCAAGACTGGTTTAGTGACGAACACTGGGAGATTATTTTGGCCAACGTTCGGTTGCAGGCAAGGGTGGCTAAAGAATGTGGATTCAAAGGGATCCTGCTGGACACCGAACAATACCGACAGGGCCTGGGTCACTGGTATATTCCTTTCAGCTATAAGGAATATGCCAGCAAGGCGATGGAGAAGCCCCGAACTTTTGCCGAATGTCGCACTATGGTGCGCAAACGCGCCAGACAGTATGCCGAGACCATCTGCAGCCAGTTTCCCAACCTTACGCTCTTTGTGATCCCCGGCCTATATGAGACTGTTTCGACCGCCGGAATGAGTCCGGATGATAAGGCACTCGCAGACTGCATTGTAGGTTTGTATCCGGCATTCTGTGACGGATTATTGCTAGGTCTTAACAAGCAGGCCTCTATTGTTGCCGGCACAGAGGCAACTTACCTTGACTCAAGGCTCAAGAAGATGATGCTTATTCGTAATGCATGTAAAGTGAAGTCACTGACGTTGAGTACAGTTCCTGAACTAGCCAGTAAGCGAATAAGTTTTGCCGTAGGTATTTGGGCGGATGCGAACGGACAATGGAGCGATACAGATGTGGACATAAACCAACGACCTCCAAAAATTCACAAACTCGCAGTATACAATGCTCTGACTGCCTCTGATGATTATGCATGGCTGTATGGCGAAAAGTCAAAGTTTTTGACCACTAAGCCGACACCACTGATGTGCGAGTATTTTCAAGCCAACGTTGATGCCCACCATGCACAGGATATCTTTAAGAAGCCATAGTAGGTACATGTGAAATCTGTCCATCTTTTAAAAATATCAAATTATGGACGGAAGTGATGAGAAGATATTAAAAAAATCAGAAAACAAGTTGAAAAGAAAAAACAATGAATCAGAAGCATTTAGAGTATAAGCCGGACTTTGAAAAGGCCAGAAGTTACTGGGACGCACTCTGGAATCACGAGATTATTGATCGACCGTGTACACTTGTGACGGCGGTTAAGACTGTCAATGTGTCGGGGTATTCACCTAGGCCGCTTGTGTCAGTGGATTCTGATTTTACAAAGGCATTGAAAGAATGCGACGCCTATTTGGAATCACATGCTTTTCTTGGAGAAGCAATGCCTTCTTTTCGTCCGGGTTTCGGGCCTGATCAGATGGCTGCATTTCTCGGAGCGCCGCTTACAATCAGTCAGGACAGTAGCAATACAAGCTGGTCGGAGAAGATAGTTACGGACTGGGAGTCCTTTCTACCGCTCCGTATTGCTGAAAACAATCAGTACTACAAACGAATGAGGGAGTTCCATTCAGTTGCAGAAACGCATTTTGAGGGACGCTGCCTGCTGAGTGAGATCGATATGCATTCAAACATTGACATGCTTGAAGGACTTCGGGGTGCAGAGAAATTACTTTTTGATATAATTGACCATCCAAAGACGATACTGAATGCCATGTCGCAAGCGCATGAGATTTATAAACAGGTCTACAGTAAATTTTATAACTATGGTTCTAAAGAAAAATGGGGTACTACCAGTGGATTGCCTATGTATGACCGCGGAAAATTCAATCGTGTACAAGCGGATTTCATAGCATTGCTGAGTCCCGATTTGTTTCGCCGATTCGTTCTTCCAGCTTTAGAAGAGGAAACATGTTTTCTCGATCGGAGCTGCTTCCATTTGGATGGGTCTGATGCGTTGAATCATCTGGATGATTTGCTTGCGCTCAAAGAATTGGATGCTGTTCAATGGGTTCCGGGTGCAGGGAGCCGTCCTCAGATTGAATGGCCGGAGGTGCTGCATAAAATTCAACGGGCCGGGAAGATCATTATTCTTCATCTTTCCGCAAGCGACGTAAAACGCATTCACGGCGAATATAAGCCTGAACTACTTGTTTATGATGTAAAAACAGACATTGTTGATGAAGGTATGGAGCTTCTTGAGTGGTTGAAAAAGAATACATAACATTGTACTATGAGAGTGTTATAAAAACAAGAAAAGCATAACTCAGATATGCGTTTAAGGTGATTCAGAATATGAATGAGAAAATCCTCATGAAGTATAATATAATTCCTACGCCTAAAATTTTTAAACAGTCAACCGCTTTTTCCCCTGTCGGGAAATTTAATGCGGCATATACAAACAATAGAATAAAATTCATCCCAGGGAATATAGCTAGATTATATTCTTCTTCTATAACTTTTGTTAACTCTGGGAATGGTGATAACCTGATATTTTTTCTTATATCAAGGAATAAACTAGAAAATCCTATAGAGGCTGCATTTAGTATTGGCCGGCATTATAGTTTTGAAAAGCAAGACAAGTATATGCTATCCGTTAAACATGAGTATATTATTGCTCTCAGCCGCACAAGCGCAGGTATTCGGTATGCTTTAACAACTCTTGACAGTCTTTTGAAACAGTCGTTAGATAAATCTATCCCAGTCTGTGAAATCGAGGATTGGCCTTCTATGCCAATGCGGGGAGCTATGGTTTGTTATCACCAAATGCATGATTTCATGCCTTACTTTGGTCCAAATTTCAAAACGCTTTCAGGTCTTTATCTGGATTTTTTGGCTGAAATAAAATTAAACTATCTTCTTATAGAATATGAGACTTTATTTCCATGGCAGAAATATGCAAAAATTTCTTGTAAAGACGCATTTACTAAAGAACAGATAATGCGTTTAAATCTCAAAGCAAAGGAACGAGGCATAGAGATTATTCCTCTTGTTCAAACATTGGGGCATGTTTACCATGTTTTAATACACAAAGAATATGAACATATCGGTGAAGATACTGAGTTCCCTCAGCAGTTTTGTCCTCTCAAAGAAGAGACTTTTAAATTTGTTTGTACATTGATAGATGAAACGTGCGCTCTTCATCCTGATAGTCATTATATTCATATTGGGGGCGATGAATGTCGTAGGCTTGGTGTATGCCCGACATGTAAAGAATATGCCGAACGTCATGGTAAATATATGCTTTATACAAACTATTATAACAAAGTTATTGAGTATGTTCTTAGTAAGGGGCGTATCCCCATACTCTGGCATGACATGGCATTAAAGGATAAAAGCGTACTCAAACATTTCTCTGATAAGGTTGTATTCCATTTTTGGAATTATAGCAGAATGACACATGGGGATATGGAGCAACCGCTTAACACACTTCTTAAGAAGAAGAAAAAGGGGGACATTGTTGGAGGATCAGCTGCACGTAGCGAAAAATTTCATGGAAATATTCATCCACCTTATCCTGTGATATTTGAGAATATTGTAGAAATGAATCAGCATATGTTTCAGAAAAAGACATTGGGTTCAATTCTAACAGATTGGCCGGATTCTGGGATACCATTTATATCATCTATGCTTCCTATCCAACTTCAAGCTGAAACGTCATGGAATGCAGACAGAATTAAATCGAATGTTTTCTCGGAAAATTATGAAGAAGGAAGATTCGGATTAAAACCGTCTCGTTTTATTGAGCAATTAAATAGTATTAGTGGAGAGATTCTATTTGCAAATGCGGATAAATTAAAAAGTTTTTTAAATCGTTATAAATTCATCAATTATGATATTAAAAAGGTAATTAACACTCAAATTGATGATATCGGCAGAGGAGATATAACCAGTTTAAATAAGCTATATGACAAGCGTCTTGTTTTATCTAGTTTAATAAAGTATTTGAAAAGCTGTCATAAATCATGCAAAAAGAATAAATATGAGTTAAAGCACTATATTCTTGCAGCGCGGACAGCTTTTCTGTTTTCCACAATTGCTATTGCAATAATTATTACGGAAATACGAAGAAAAACTTCGGATATGCACAGTACTTTCTATTCGGATTCTCAAATAAAGAAAGATGTTGATTGGTCTCTTTCTGAGTGGGATAAACTTAAAAAAGATTTTTTCTCATACTATTCTGTTTATTCCATGTCATCTCATTTAAAAAACCACATTTCGATGCGGTTTAAGGATTCTATAAAAGAAAAACTTAAAGAAATAAGCCAGTATTTGAACTCTAAGTGAAAATATTTTCTGCAAATTGAGAGAATTTTTCTGAGGAGGCTGAGAAGGATAACGCTTTTGATATCATGGGAGGTTCTTATGAAAAAAAGATATGCTTTAGTTGGGACAGGAGGACGTGGAGTAGGTATGTTTGCCAGACCTGTTGTGGAGAAATATGGAGACATTGCAGAACTTGTTGCAATATGTGATCTTAATCCAAAGCGACTGGAACTTACTAATAGCATTATAAAATGCAATGTTCCGACTTATACTAATTTCGATAAGATGCTTAAGGAAGTCAAGTTTGATACGCTTATTGTTGCTACAAAAGATTCAACTCACCATGAATTTATTATTAAGGCATTAGACACCGGACATGATGTTATCACTGAAAAGCCTATGACAATCGATGATGAGAAATGCAGAGCTATACTCAAAGCTGAGAAAAAGAGCAAAAGAAAAGTTACCGTTACTTTCAATTATCGTTATGTTCCATACGTAACACGCATAAAAGAACTTTTTAGTAAAGGTATTATCGGAGATATTGTATCAGTCGATTTTAGCTATTATCTGGACACATCACACGGAGCAGATTATTTTCGCAGATGGCATAGAAGAAAGGAAAATTCAGGCGGTCTTCTTGTTCATAAGGCAACGCATCATTTTGATCTGGTTAACTGGTTTTTAGATGATGAGCCTGAAGAGGTCTTTGCAAGAGGGGCATTAAGATTCTATGGTCATACCAGAGAAGAGAGGAATGAAAGGTGTCTAACGTGTAAGTATAAAAAGACCTGCAAGTTCTATTTTAATATTGAAAAGAAAGAACTGAATAAAAACTTTTACCGTAAGGCAGAAGATGAAGACAAGTATTACAGGGACAGATGTGTATTTAGTGATGAAATTGATATTGAAGATACAATGTCCGTGTGCGTAACATATAAAAAAAGGACGTTTTTAACTTATAGCCTCAATGCCTTTCTTCCTTATGAAGGATGGCGAATGTCTTTGAACGGGAAAAAGGGAAGGCTTGAAGCAGAGGAATTTCATAGTTTTCCGGGAGGCATACCTGAAGAAAAGGAAATAAGGATTTACCCATTATTTAAGAAGCCGAAAATTATCAAGGTTTCTAAAGCTGCAGGCGGACATGGTGGAGGAGATAAAAGACTTCTGGATATGCTTTTCAAGGAGGGGAGCCCTGATCCCCTTGGACATCAGGCTGGTTCCAGAGGTGGAGCTATGTCTATACTGATTGGAATTGCCGGGAATAAATCTATAGCGACGGGGAAACCTGTTAAGATTACATCGTTACTCTAATAAGGAAAGTATAGTTCAGATAGGTATTTTGGAGAATTTAGAACATGAATAAAAGAATACAGGATGTGTATGATGTGGCTTTGAATATTCTTAAGCCGTCTAGGAGGGACCTGGAGCGTGGACTCAAGCTTCATAAAAATTCTATTGTGATTGATGCCTACGGATTTGCGCCGCGTTCTGCTGTTGATGGAGATGCTATTCGAAAAGCCATTGAGCAAGGAGCATCTGAAACAGAGTTGAAAGACTTAACAGAAGAAATGCAGATGATGCGGCACTTGATTGATAAAACTGAACAACAGGAATTCAAAGAAGCCTGGGAGGCATCCGGAGTAACCTGCATTTTCCAGAACGCTGGAGAGGAAGGACAGTCGCCGCTGCGGCTCATAAAGCGATTTGCGCGTTTTACTCATGTTACGGATGTAATGCGGGATTTCCTGAATAGAGCAACTGTTCCAGATGATATTGAATCTACAAAGAAACAAGGACGTTATTGTTTCTATCTTACTATGAATGGTGTTCCATTGATGCAGCAATGGAATTCCGTTGAAGAAGAGCTTGCATATATTAGAATCTTTTTTCAATTGGGATGCAGGATGATGCATCTTACCTATAATAGACGCAATATGATCGGGGATGGTTGTGCTGAGCCTGCCAATGCAGGTTTAAGTGATTTTGGTCGGACAGTTGTAAGAGAGATGAATCATATTGGTGTAATAGTGGATATTGCACATTCCGGATGGCAGACAAGCCTGGAATCAGCTAAAGTTTCTGAGCGTCCTGTAGTAGCCAGCCATTCGACATGCCTGGCAATTAACAAACATTGCAGAGCAAAACCGGATGAGGTAATTCGCGCAATTGCCGACACAGGTGGATATATCGGTATTTGCTGCATACCTGCATTTTTGGGTGGGATGGGAGACATTACTTCAATGCTTGACCATATTGAGTATATAACAAAAAAATTTGGGACAGATTATGTGGCAATCGGGACGGATACTTCAGATATTTCAAGAAACGATAGAAAGGAAAGTAAAAAGATTCCAAAACGCCGAAGAATACATCCGCGATTTGCAAATTTCTGGCCTGAAAATGACCCTCTTTTTGATCCAAAATGGAGACAGGAAAAACAGCTCATGAGTCTTGCGTGGACCAACTGGCCTCTTTTTACTGTTGGTCTTGTTCAACGCGGCTATTCAGATAAGGATATTCAAAAAATTATTGGCGGCAATGTGTTACGAGTAGCTCGTGCCGTATTGCCAACGTAATTTATGTTTGTGGATAAATAAAAAGAGTGAGGCATGCCTTTAAAAAAAATAGAAGAGTGTATTTCTGAAAGACTGTTACAGCTTAAAAAAGATGGTGCTATTAAGGGACGGGAACTGGTTATAGAGTCAATAGGAAAATCTATAGGAGATAAGGGGCCAAGATACTTTCTGCAAGACGAGGGAGATAGAGAGTTTATTAAGATGAACTCCAACTCTTATTTGGGGATGTCCCTGAATAAAGAGGTAATAGAGGCGGAGAGAGAAGCGGCCGAGAGATTCGGAGTGGGTCCTGGCGCCGTGCGTTTTATTCACGGGACTTTTAAGCCTCATATAGACTTGGAAAAAAAATTGGCCGGATTCCATCGAAAAGAAGCCTGCATGATATTCAGTTCAGCATATACTGCGGTTTGTGGCGTTATATCACCTCTAATTTCTCAAGAGACTATAATTTTAAGTGACGAACTGAATCATAACTCTATAATTAACGCTATCAAACTCTCTAAACCAAGAGATAAAAAAGTATATGCTCATTTAAATATGAACGATCTGGAGACTAAGATAAAAGAGGTGATAGGAAAGTGCCATCGTCTCATAATAGTTACCGATGGGATATTCAGCATGAGAGGAGATTATCCAGACATGAAAGAATTGATGAATTTAGCCAGAAGATACAATGCTGAATTTAAGGAGGGTATAATTACTATAATGGATGATTCTCATGGAGTAGGAGCTTACGGTAAAACAGGAAGAGGGACGTGTGAGGTTACGGATGAAGATGGGGTGGATATAATAGTCGCTACTCTTGGCAAGGCTTTGGGGGTGAACGGCGGTTATGTGGTAACCGATGCAAAGATAGTGGAATATTTAAGAGAAACATCTCCTTTGTATATATACTCCAACCCTATTACTCCCTCAGAAGCAAGCGCTGCTATAAAAGCACTAGAAATTTTAGACAGCGAAAGAGGGAAAAAGATGCTCTCATATCTTAAGGAAATGACGAAATATTTTAGAGAAGGGCTAATGAATTTAGGATATGAGGCTATAAAAGGGGAACATCCCATTGTAGCACTGATGGTTCGGGATACTCAGGAAACGGCGAAATTGGTCAATTATTTCAAAGAACAAGGGATCCTAACAGTGGGCTTAAAATATCCTGTAGTTCCAAGGGGCGATGAGTGTATAAGATTTCAGATTTCTGCCGACCATACCAAACATGATATAGATTACGTACTTAATGTTTTGAAAGAGTATAAAAGTTGCAGTAGCAAAGATAGCAAAAGAAATATAACGCTATGAAAAAAATTGGAATTTTAGGAGGATTAGGACCTGAGTCAACTATAGCTTATTATGAATACATTACGCGGGAGTATTACAGAAGATATAGTAACTATGCTTATCCTGAGATAATTATTTATAGTTTAAGTTTTCAGGAGTTTATTGATTCCGAATATGAGTCTTCTGAGAAGATTAAGACAGCCATTGAAAATCTGCATAGAGCTGGTGCTGACTTTGTGATTGCAGCATGTAATTCTATACATATTGTTTATGAAGAAGTCTCCAAGAACATACCCATTCCCTGGCTTAGTATTATTGATGCTACTGCAGAAAAAATTAAAAAGAATGATATAAATAAGATAGGGTTATTGGGAACTATTTTTACTATGGGCAAGAGTTTTTATGAGAAAGGACTTAGCCAACATCGTATTGAAACAATTATTCCCTCTACAGATGACCAAAAGAAGATAAATAATATTATTTACAAGGAATTGGTGCTGAATGAAGTTAGAGATGATTCCAAGCGAACAATATTAAAAATTGTTGAAAAACTCAGGCATAAAGGAGCTCAAGGAATAGTGCTGGGATGCACAGAGCTTCCTTTTTTAGTAAAGCAAGAAGATATTAATATAAAAATCTTCAACACGACGATTATTCACGCGCAAAAGGCTTTAGATTTTGCTCTTGAAGAAAAATTGGATAAAACATAGAAAAAAGGTGTATTCGATATGAAAAAAATGATGAAAGCTCTCGTTAAGAAAGAAAAAAAAGAAGGTCTCTGGTTAGAGGAAGTTCCTGTTCCGAAGATAGGAATAAATGACATTCTTATTAAAATGCATAAGACTGCAATTTGTGGTACTGATGTTCATATCTGGAATTGGAATGAGTGGGCACAGAGAACGATTCCCGTTCCGATGACGATTGGACATGAATTCGTTGGTATAGTTGCTACAAAAGGAAGAAATGTTCATGATGTAGAAATTGGAGATGTTGTATCCGGCGAGGGGCATATTGTCTGCGGACGATGCCGGAATTGTCTTGCCGGGCGTAGACATCTCTGCAACGCCACCAGCGGAGTTGGCGTTAATCGCGCTGGAGCTTTTGCTGAATATCTCTGTATGCCGGTTACTAATATCTGGCATGCGGATTCTAATATCCCAATGGATATTTTGTCTATATTTGACCCTTTCGGCAACGCCACTCATTCGGCTCTTTCTTTTAAGGTACTGGGTGAAGATGTGTTAATTACTGGAGCCGGGCCAATTGGCCTGATGGCAACGGCAATAGTGAAGCATGCCGGCGCGCGTCACGTAGTTGTTACCGATATGAACCCCTATCGACTGGAATTGGCAAAGAAAATGGGAGCCACTGTTGCTCTTAATATCAACGAGAAGTCACAGCTCAAAGATGTCCAAAAAAAGTTGGGGATGAAAGAAGGTTTTGATGTAGGGCTGGAAATGTCTGGTAATGGAAAAGCTTTCAAAGATATGCTGGCTAATATGTGTCATGGCGGCAAAATTGCAATGCTCGGAATCCCATCAAAAAATCTCGCGATTAACTGGGACACGGTCATTTTTAATATGATCACGATCAAAGGTATCTACGGACGAGAAATGTATGAGACATGGTACATGATGCAATCAATGCTGCAGAGCGGTTTGGATATTACTCAGGTAATAACCCATCACTTCCATTATGGCGAATTTGAACAGGCGTTTGAAGTTATGCGTTCGGGCAGGTCAGGTAAAGTCATTATGAACTGGGTAAACTGAATTTGAATTGTGAATGCTTTAATTTGTAGAACCGCTGATGTCTTGGTATAAAAAAAGTATTGGGGTAGGTGAGAGATTCGTGCATTTTGCAAATGTGGGGTAATGCTAGCGTGAGTTTATTACGAGGCACGAGGTAATTGAAGAATGAGCGTTCCATTGTGGGTGATGTACGGGCAAAGGGATGTCTTATGGGTATAGAGCTTGTAAAGGATAAAAACACCAAAGAACCTTTCGAAGAAGCAGGAAAACTTGTTTATCAGAAAGTATTCAGAAAAGGATTAGCATGGATTCCAGCAGGACACATTCTGCGTATGAGCCCTCCTATTATCATGGAAGACGAAGTTCTTCTCAAGGGCATGGACATTATTGATGAAGCTGTTTTTGAAGTGGAGAAAGAGTTAGGATGTTAGGGATGATGATTATTTTAGAAAACCAATAATATGCAAATGTGAAGTCAAAAATGATTTAGAAACTGGTATATTAGCCACCATGATTTTAAAGTGTTGAGAAATTTTTTCACAGATTCAGGATACAATTAAAACTATTACAAGAAAGGGTTAAAAATGAGCGAAGAAAAGATTGAAATGGAAAAAATGTTTGACAAAGGTTCATCTAAAGAAAATCGTATTGAAGTAATGTTTGAACAGGAGTTCGGGAAGATAAAGGGTATTCACGGTACGAATTTCGGGCCGTTATCATTGAGCGGCGGTATAGATTTTTCCGAGTATTTTAAAAAAATACAATTTCCAACCGTCCGCCTGCATGATATTCCGTATTTTTATAACCAGGCAGTAGATATACCGTGTGTTTTTCCGTTGTTTCATCTGGATTGCAATGATCCGCGGAATTATGTCTTTAAACAGACAGATGATTATATTCAGTCAATTCTTGATTGTGGCAGCGAGATTGTATACAGGTTGGGGATCAGTATGCAGTCGAAGTATAAATATAATATGGATCCGCCAGCTGATTATGATAAATGGGCAGATATTTGTATAAATATTATACGTCATTATAACGAAGGATGGGGTAATGGTTTTAAGCATAACATTCGCTATTGGGAGATCTGGAACGAACCCAGAGTGCGGAAAGGAATGTGGAATGCTTCATTTGAAGAGTTCATTCGTTTTTACATCCAGGTTTCCAAACGAATAAAAGCCGCTTGTCCTAATATCATGCTTGGTGGACCAGCGTTTCACGGCGGAATGATAAAGGACCAAACAATACTACATACATTTCTGCCGGAAATCATTCACGCCAAGGCTCCTTTGGATTTTTGTTCGTGGCACGTCTATCCTGTATTTCCAAGCCAGCTTGTGACGGCAGCTAAAAATGTTAGAAAAATTCTTGATGAATATGGTTTGAACAAAACAGAAAGTCATCTGAACGAATGGAGTATTGCTCCTTACAAAGGATTATGGGGAGCACAATCGCGAGATCTTCATATGTGTCGACTAAATGATGAAAGGGTAAAGGGTATGTTTGGAGCCGCATTAGTCGCCTCCTCGCTTATTGCAATGCAGGACGCACCTGTTGACATGGCTAATTTCTATGGTTCAAGTTACAACCAATTTGGCATGTTTCATCTTGATGGCGGAACCGCTAAATCCTTCCATTCATTTAGAGCATTCAAAAAAATCCTTGATGCAGCGCCCAATAGGGTTAAAGTAAATGGAGATGATTGTGATGATGGTCTGGCTGTACTGGCTGGTAAGTCTGGTGATCAGTCTCAGAAAATGATTCTTATCAGTAATTATCAAAACCCTAAATGTTATTGGCAGGTTGGGATTTCCGGTCTTACTGAACAGCCATATAAAGTGCAGATTGATACTATTGATAACGTACGCGATCTTACCCTGGAATCGGAGCAGACGATTCCAGGACCAGTTGCAAAACTGGATGTTTTTGTACCCCCAATGTCGGTAAGACTATTGACTATAAAGAG